>Ga0181349_1000031_pt1 | contig 47260 bp, 38 predicted proteins | sample Su13VDMM110SD_FD_130106 | JGI IMG/M metagenome (GOLD analysis project Ga0181349, IMG submission 130106) | Freshwater viral communities from Lake Michigan, USA - Su13.VD.MM110.S.D | ecosystem: Environmental > Aquatic > Freshwater > Lake | place: USA: Michigan | collected 2013-07-16 | reverse complement strand
CGGTATTGATACGTCTGATTCAACTTGATAAGATTGTCATCGTTCTCTTTGGGAATAGGACGATTGACCATGTTGTCGAGATAAAACTGAGTATATGGTGTAGTAAAGTACGGACTTGTTGCGTTGTAATTAGCCATTACCAGAATCCTCCCTTGAGCAGCTGACCTGTGGAATATTGTTGTAAGCTAAACACCTTGCTGATGTCCGAGCGGCTTTGGACCGGCAGTAATGTAAGACTGATATCAATTTTAGTGGGTACATAGGTAGGAGAATTAATTTGTAGGGTCGCTGGCGGCGGGGGTTTAGTCATGCCACCGGGTGCTGCCTTGATGCCCAGTAGTCTGCCCAACACAGCAGTAGTGGTAGTCGGAGCAGCTATACCACGATCCCGACGATCAGTCAAGTTAGTGCCGTTGTTGGATACACTTCCGGCTCGGATGTAGTCAACATCGTTAGGAAGATTGTAACTGAAACTAGACACTAACACAGGATGATAATTAAACTGATATTCCCCTAGGCCGGACAAGAAACACACCGGAGGAGGGGCGCCGCGCTGGCTGTCTTGTCCATAAAACATCTTGGTAACGCTACGGAAAAAGTGAATCACTGCTAACAAATAGTTAGCCTCGGACGTGTCCTGCGCAGTAAAAGTACCTGTTAAGCTTATTTCTTCCACGGCGCTGTTTTGATAAAAGTATCCACGATAGTTGCTGTGCGTCAAGTCGTAGGTGTTGTAGTTTGCGCGGTACGAGGTTGATATAGTAGGTGTGTAAGGGAATATCACACCATCTGTGTACAACAACGGTAGCATGATGCCGGCAGCAGACACTTCTCCGGCAGCCAGCTGCTCAGTTGCGGCGGCCTTGTACAGGTAGTTGGAATTAGGGGCCAGGCTCAACTTGAATCGCCAGTCGCCATCGTTTGCCTGTTTGCGCTGTTGGGATAAGCTGGTTTGATCACGAGCTTTTTGTAGTGTTACTTGCTTGCTAATCTGGGCAAGTTCTTCAGTACTCAGTGTCTGACCTGCTGCTACTCGAGGGTCACGCTTTATTGCAGCAACATCATCGGTAATGGCACCGTCAACTGCTTGGTCAGATGTAAGGTACGGATCTTTTGCAGCTTTTGGGACAAAATTTAGCTCTGCTGCGGCATTAGCCGCAGCCAGGTCTTCTGGGTTTTGCTCATCGAACGGAAAAGCTTGTGCGGCCGGTGCGTCAGTTGTTATAGGTGGTGGCGGTGCCTCAGTTTGCTCATCGTACGGATAGGTCTGTGCAGCCGGCTCAGATGTTGGTTTTAAGGTTTCCGTTGCAGGTAGAGCCGCAAGAGATCTTGTCACCTCGGCACTGGTGCTGTTTCCCCCTTCTGATTGACTTGGTGTTAGTGCATCAGCGGGGGGTATATTGCTGGGAGCTGTTGCAGTCTGGGTGATACTTTGTTGCGCAGCCGCGAAGGCTCCTGCATTCTTGGGAGTCACTGCAGCAAGAGTTTCAGGAGGCAGTCCAGCAGATTTTATTTTTGCTTCTGCTTCGTCTTTACTAATTGTCTGACCAGTTCGTACATCCTGATATGATCCATCGCGATTGCCTATTACACCAGCTTTTCTTTTTCCATCTGTCAACAACTGCTGTTGATTAGCCACTGACTCTTGTTGAGAAATTATGGCGGTGGAATCAAAAGTTCTAGTTCTTGGATTGCCTGTGTTAGGATCTGTTGTAGTGACTGTGGCAGGAACTCCGGTGTTGACAGAATTTACGTACTGATTTAATTGCTCTTGTGTGTCCGCGTTGACACGAACCGTTTTGCCCTGAGCATTGGTAATAAGATACAATCCTGTGTTGGGATCCTGTCTGACATTAGGTGGTAGAACGATATCGGCCATATTGTTATTTACCCAAATCAAAAAACACTAACATTATAGGTCAACAGCTTGACTTATCGGCAGCATTGTGCTACAATAAATATATTTTAAGGAACCCTAAATTGGCTACCACTACACCTAGAGTAAACTATCTCAACAATCGAGACCTGCTCAAAGAGATCCACTTGAGCAAGAACACCTATTGTTCCTTTTTGACACCCGAACTTGATCATAGATATGATCTAATTTTGCCCAGTGTCAGTAAAATTAACCAAAAGACCATTGCTGAGGCTCGAAAAGCACAGGCCGATCGTATCAAATACGACACCGGCGAGGTAGTCAACGAGAAGAAGATTCTGGTTACTGATCTTGTGTTCAGGGTCATGACCCGTGAGCACATTCCACTGGCTCCAAAGAAAAAGCCCAAGGTGTTGGCCAAGAAGAAAAAGATCGAGGACATTTTGGAATTCGAAGAGATGCCACTAGATGATCCACTAGATGACTTGATCGACGAGCCCATGCTGGATCCTACTCATGTTCGCGTGAACTTCCCACCGTTCTTTCACTATCGGGTTACTGATCACAAGATTCCATATCTTGTGGGCAAGAGTCATTGGCGCGGCGATCTCGAAACTGGCGAGTACTGCCGGGATCATGGAACAATGACCAAGAAGCTGGCCCTGATGTTTATCAAGCTGTGCGAACGCTATGCAACACGCAGCAACTGGCGCGGGTATACTTACAACGAAGAAATGCGCGGACAGGCTCTGCTTCAACTCAGCCAAATTGGACTACAGTTTGATGAGTCAAAAAGTGCAAACCCGTTCGCTTACTACACCGCTGCCATAACAAACAGTTTCACCCGTGTGCTCAATATCGAAAAGAAGATGCAGAACATCCGTGATGACATTCTAGAAATGAACGGCCTTAACCCAAGTTGGACTCGACAAAATTCTGGCAAAGTACCGGGCACAGTTATTGCTGCATCCAGCGAAGAAGCAGGTGCCGTTACTGACCAGTGATGTTAAAATCACAATCTACAGTTATTGTATACAACGGTGGTTCCTACGGAACCTACCTGCATTGGATGTTGTACACACTAACACATCCTGCAGAAGTATTTGATCCAACTACCGCTATCGGCAATAGCCATAATCTTGGCGAGCTGGTAACAGCACAAGATTATCATAAGGTAGTGGAATTTAGTCTAGAAAGAATACTTGCTACACCTACTGAGCAAATTCCTATTATTACTAGACTACATCCAAAAATTAGTAGTGATCAAAATATCAGCACAAGCATTATGTTGCTGCTAGAAAAAATTGAAAAACTGATTATTGTATACCCTACTCCAGAAACTTACCTACTAAACATCAACAATTTCTATTACAAGGTCTGGGATGATCCATGGACAGGACCGCTAGCAGATGTCGATCCCGATAATATCTATCGTAACTTTCCTGTGGCGCCAGGCACGCCGTTTAATCAATTGCCAACCTGGTTGGTTAGAGAGTTCCTTAGCTATTACTTGTTCAGTGCCTGGGAATCTCAAGTAGAATGGTATTTTCCTGATCGGTTTCAAGATCCTCGCTGTTTATATGTGTACATAAACGAGATACTAACTGATCCTCTTGGTACGGTAGATCGGATCAAACAATTTCTAAATCTCGAGTGGGTTCGCAACCCCGAAGATATTTTGCCGTATCATGAAAAAAACTTATCTCTCCAGAAGTACTTGAATCAAGACCAATTGTGCTGTAAAATAGTACAAGCTGTATTGCATAACACTCTACTAACATGGACCGAGAACGATCTAACATTGCCCAGTGAAGCTTGGATACAAAAAGATTTACGCGATCGCGGTTTCGGATTACAATGTCACGAGCTAAATCAGTTTCCATCCGATTCAGTAGCACTGTGCGAGTTATTGTATAAATTATGAATCTATTTAAAAAAGCCATTGTCTTCACGGACATCCACTTTGGTCTAAAAAGCAATAGCCTGCTGCACAATCAGGACTGTGAAGATTTTGTAGACTGGATCATTGAAACAGGACAGGCACAAGGCTGCGAGACTGGTATGTTTCTCGGAGATTGGCACCACCACCGCGCTTCTATCAACTTGCAGACCCTGAGCTTTAGCCTTAGGTCTCTAGAAAAACTCAGTGCCGCTTTTTCACAGTTTTTCTTTATCCCCGGCAATCACGATTTGTACTACAGAGACAAACGTGACATCCACGGTGCAGAGTGGGCCAAGCATATCCCCAACATCCACATCTGTAATGACTGGTTCCAGGAAGGTGATGTTGTAATTGCCCCTTGGCTGGTAGGGGATGATCATAAACGTATCGCCCGGATGTCCAGCAAGTACATGTTTGGTCACTTTGAGCTGCCGCACTTTAAGATGAATGCCATGGTGGAAATGCCCGATCACGGTGATATCAAGGCGGAACACTTTGGACAATACGATCAGGTATTCTCTGGGCACTTTCACCTGCGCCAGCGCCAAAAAAATATCAATTACATTGGTAACAGCTTCCCGCATAATTTTGCCGATGCTGGGGATACCAAGCGTGGTTGTATGATCTTGGACTGGGGGCAGGAACCCGAGTATCACTCCTGGCCTGATCAACCGCTGTACAATGTATGGGACTTGAGCCATGTTATCGATCATGGCGACACTATCCTCAAACAAAACATGCATGTACGGGTGCAGTTGGATATTGAGATTTCGTACGAAGAAGCCAGTTTTATCAAAGAAACATTTGTCAAGACTCACAATCTTCGTGAGATGGCGCTGATTCCAAACAAGCGGCAGTCACTCGAGGACGACATGTCTCCTGGTGATGTCAAGTTTGAAAGTGTAGATCAAATTGTAACTGATCAGATCACCAAAATTGAATCTGAATTCTACGATCCTAAACTATTGCTGCAAATTTATCAAGCCTTATGACCAAGGCCCGGGATGCATTAGAGTCTTTGTCTCGGCAGTACAACATCATCGGTACCATTGATCTTGAGCAGTCTAGTTTTTTTGAGCTGCATAGCTTTTTAAAGTCAGTACATCAAGAGTGCTACCAGGCACTTGACCGCATTGTTGTTGTGCATGGTGCTGCTGATGTATACGATTATACAGATGCGCCCGGACAAAACATTGTACAACTACAAAAGTATGCAAGAGAAATTGATATCTCAAATTGTTTTATTGTAGTTGTGTCTGGCGACCTTGACATCAGCCAAGGACTCAAGCAAGTCCGAGATGCCTATGCACCCGGAGATACCGTGATTGATAGCATTTGGGTTGATACAGAATTTATCAAACAAACATCTCCGGTACAAGATACATTTTGCATTCTACCCTGGATACACTTGTATGTCGGCCCCGATGGCAAGGTGTTGCCTTGTTGCGTAGCCGATCAACGGCTGCCGCTAGGTGATATTAAACAAGATTCTATCGCGTCGATTATGAACGGGCCGGCTGCACAGACATTGCGCAGTAACATGCTCAACGGACTGCGTAGCCCAGAATGTGAGTTTTGCTACAACAGAGAAAGCCACGGCCTTCCCGGTCTTCGTATTGGTCATAATAAAACCTACGGGCATCTCAAAGATCCTACTGCGTCTGCTGTATTAGACAATTTTAAACCAGTGTTTCTTGATGTCCGATTAAACAACATATGTAACTTGAAATGTAGAATGTGCAGCAGTTACTACAGTAGTTCAATTGCAAAAGAAGAGTCAGAGGTATTCGGTAAGTCTGTTGTTAGAAACACAACAATGATCAACCAGCAACGACGACAGTATCTACAGGACATTCTGACATTCATACCCTCAGTTAATCACATTTATTTTGCCGGTGGCGAGCCATTGTTGGCGCCCGAGCATTATCAGATTGTTGATTCAGTGCTAGCCCAAAATAAAAACAAAGTGTCTCTCTCGTACAATACAAATCTCACTACATTGAAGTTTCGAGATAGAAATGTTCTCGATATTTGGAACAACTTTAAACAAATTAGTTTAGGGGTAAGTATTGATGCCGAAGGCGCTGTAGCCGAATATGTCCGTCATGGATGCGAATGGAAAACAGTAGAGTCAAATTTATTTGCAGTTAAAACACACTGCCCGCATATACAAATAAACATTGCATCAACATTGGGTTTTATGAATGTTACTAGTCTAATTGCGTTACAACAAAGATGGTATCAGCAAGGTGTTGTGCTATTGTCCCAGTTTTCTGTTAGTATGATGACTTCACCTTCTCACCTGACCGTTAGAGTGTTACCCAAACACCATAAGCAGCGGCTTGAACAAGATATTCAGTCTCATATCAAGTGGTGTAACGAGGTAGACCAAAGTCTAAGTGCACAGTGGCAAAGTGTAATTGAATACATGTGGAGCCAAGATGATAGTAATCACTTATCTGAATTTTGTAGACTAACCGGTATTCTGGATCGGTATCGCAAAGAAAATTTTGCCGAAGTATTTCCCGAATTTAACGACCTAATGAGTAACCGATGATATGGGCGGGCGTCCGACATGCTACTATCCAAATGCATAGACAATTGCTGCTTGAAAGTGTATAATTAACGACAATGATTCATATCCGCGACCTTACCGTTAAGAACTTCATGAGCGTGGGCAATGCCACGCAAGCCATCAATTTTGATCGGCAAGACCTCACTCTGGTATTAGGCGAGAACTTAGATATGGGAGGAGACGGAAGTCGTAACGGCACTGGAAAAACCACAATCATCAACGCATTAAGCTATGCGTTGTATGGACATGCGTTGACCAGTATCAAGAAGGACAACTTAATCAACAAGACCAACGGCAAAAATATGCTGGTCAGTCTTGATTTTTCGGTTAACGGTAAAGATTACCGTGTGGAGAGAGGGCGCAAACCTAATCTGCTCAAATTCTATATCAATCGAGAAGAGAAGGCATCCGAAGACACTAGTCAGGGCGATAGCCGAGAAACACAAGACGAGATTGAATCCGTACTGGCCATGAGTCACGATATGTTTCGGCATGTGCTTGCTCTTAATACCTATACCGAACCGTTTCTAAGTCTTAAAGCCAATGAACAGCGGGTGATTATCGAGCAACTGCTGGGCATTACGTTGTTGAGCGAGCGGGCCGACAAAATCAAAGAGCTTAGTCGCGCAACCAAAGACAGTATTTCGCAAGAAGAAATGCGTATCCGGGCTGTACAAGAAGCTAACAAGCGTATCGAAGAACAAATTGAAAGCTTGAAAAAACGCCAGACACTTTGGTTGAACAAACAAAGAGAAGATTGTGTAAAGTTAACTGCTGCGATCGAAAGTCTGGAAACGATCGACATCGAAGTTGAGGTTCAGTCACATCGAGATCTTGAAAGCTATCATACTCGAAAGAAGTCTATTGACGACTGTAATCTCTGGATCAAGAGTATCACCGCTAGCGTTGCCAAACAGGAGAAAGTACTTGTTCAGCTTAAAAAAGAGATTGCCTCCCTGGAAGACCATAAATGTTACGCCTGCGGGCACAGTATACACGATACTACACAGGGAGACATACGAAGAACTAAACAGAACTCTTTGGATGACGCTGGTGCACAGGTTAGCACCTTGGTGTCTCAACTCAAGGAATATTCGGATGCAATCACTGAACTTGGAGCCCTTGGCGCTGCGCCCAAGGTGTTTTATGACACGTTGGAACAAGCTCTAGATCACCGTAACAGTCTTGATACACTGCGTAAGGATCTTATCAATCGCAGTAGTGATGCTGACCCGTATGGTGAACAAATTGATGACATGCAAGGCAAGGCACTACAAGTCATCGATTACGTGGTGCTAAATGAACTGACACGGCTGCAGGAACATCAGGACTTCCTGCTCAAACTCCTAACAAACAAAGACAGCTTTATACGCAAGAAAATTATCCAGCAGAATCTAAGTTACTTGAATTCCCGATTGACTTACTATCTTGACAAGATTGGGCTGCCGCATCAGGTTGTGTTCCAGAACGATCTCACAGTCGAAATCACTGACTTGGGACGCGATTTGGACTTTGACAATTTGAGTCGCGGAGAACGTAACCGGCTGATCCTATCAATGTCCTGGGCGTTCAGGGATGTGTACGAAAGCTTGTTCAACACAATCAACCTGTTGTTTGTAGACGAGCTAGTGGATTCGGGTATGGACTCAATCGGTGTAGAGAACTCCTTGGCCATCATGAAGAAGATGGCGCGTGACGGTGGCAAGTCTGTGTGGCTTGTGAGTCATCGTGATGAACTGGTCGGGCGTGTTAACAACATACTTAAAGTTACCAAAGAAGCAGGATTTACTAGCTACAACACAGACGTTGATCTGGAATGACAATTTAATTTTAACGATCTACACTTTAAGGCATAACTACACAGCAAGGATAAATCACGCACATGACATGGCTGTATCAAGACACCCCAGTTGAGACACTGCCCGAAGAATGTGTAGGATTTGTCTACTTAATCAAAAATAATCTCTCTGGCCGCAAATACATAGGCAAAAAATTAGCAAAATTTAGTAAAACGACATATAAAACAGTCAAACAAAAAAACGGCATCAAGAAGCGGAAGAAGATACGATCAAAAGTCGATTCAGACTGGAGAGAGTACTATGGGTCAAGCCCAGAATTAACTGCTGACATAATCACACTAGGCACCGAAAATTTCTCCAGAGAAATACTTTTTTACTGCAACAGCAAATCGGAATGTTCTTACGTTGAAGCAAGAGAACAGTTCCAAAGAAAAGTATTAGAATCAACAGATTATTACAATGGCCATATACAAGTAAGAGTACATGGCTCCCACATACTAAACAAAATTTAATTTAAGACTCTGTGCTGGGTATTTGACCCAGCCCCATTGAGGTTGTACAGGTAGTGCTGTGCCGTCAGATCTTGGGCGTCAAAGGATAGGCCAACTTAGGTTTAAATGATAGAAGCTCTGCGAAACAGATGCAACTTCTACACAAGGAATTTCGCTTGTATGGGATTACCTGTGCTCCGTTGTGAGTCAAGGCTGAGATTTGGGGGTACCGCACAACCGCCTCCGTTGCATGCAGATGCAAAGATCTCTTATACATGTGACTGCGTGAGCTCAGCTGAGAGTCTCCAGACATACTTGCCCAGGTAACGGGCAAGTATGACCACTGAGTCTAGCTGAATATCTCTAAAGCAACAGCATTATGTTGCGTAGATATAAAAACAGCATGTCTGAGCGTGAGCGAAAGACATAGCTGTACGCAGTACAGCTTTTACAATGTATCAAATAATCGCTATTATAAATGAGCAGCTACGATTAAAATTGATCTGGCCAGTCTCTCCATAAGGCATGTTGTATGGTTGAGCAATCAACAAACTGATTGAAGCTCTTGTGTTTTACTTCAAGTTCTCCCTCTAGAGGGGCTACACGTTTAAAGGCTTCGTCCATCTGAGCCATGTTTTTAAACTCCATAATAATAAGCCATTCGGGCATGTCGGCAATGCTACGGAACCCCAGCTTACATCGAGTAATACGATAACTCTCCATCTTGCCTTCGGCTTTCAAGTGGTCAAAGAAACTCTTCATTCCGTTAACCCATTCAAGATCAGTGATGTCGCCTTGTTTGTTTGCCCAAATCGTGTATAAGTCCATGCGTGTTCCTTTTATGTATAAGTAGTTTATCTAAAAAAACTTGAGCTTGGAGAAATTATGGGACCGGTGCCGCTTTTTATTAATAACAAAGTAATTACTCCTTGGTCTAAGATGATTGTAGTTACAGGAATACCCGGTGCACGTACCGATTTCTTAGCCGGGTGGCTTGGCAACTGTTCTCCTGTCCAAATCAATCCTATATTCTGGGCAATGATTTGTAACTTTGGAAAAAGTAATATATCAGTGGCGGTGATTTGGAATTCATTGTCGGCTAGTAATTGTGTCGATGATATTAATTCGTTAGTTGAAAACTTCTGGAAAGCTGATGCACTATGGTCGATATCAAAATCTCATCGTGCTAGCGCAGAGTTGCAGAGTTTAATACCAGTCGAACATGCAAGTAAATTTATATTTGTAGATTTATTAGTGGACACTCTTGAAGCGGCACTGCAGGTACAATGGGAAACTTTTGTAAAAAATATCTTATGGAATTATAATAATAACACTGGGCTCGGCCGCAAAAATTTGTCTTGGTTTTATCAGATCCCTGAAGAATTAAATGACATCGAGGCACTAACAGCTGGACTTAACCATTTATTCAGCTCTCAATCATTAGAAGCGGTACTAGCAAACTACAACAACAAGTCTGCAGCTAACAGCAATTTTAAAGTGATATCAATTGCGTATAGCAAAATAATGCAACCCAATGGTGCTATAGAGTTAATAGACAAGTTGGATATTATTGATGCCGACATTGACTTGTGGAACACTCGATTGCCCGAAGCTCGAAGCCCAGATCGATTGTTTGTTTTAAACCAGTGGTGGGAGAAGCCCGGTTATCCGTTATAACGTACCTAGGATTTCGAACCCTTGCATGCTTTGTTTATACAGGTGTGCTTGTTCCAGGTACAGGTACTCGAAGCCACGAGCACGGTATATTGCGCATTCGGTTTGCAAGCTCTTGATACCGAGGCGCAGTTTGGGCGTCTTGTAGTCCCATGCAAACTGTGCACATAGTGCATTCTTGCTGTCATACCGTTCAATCAGACTGAACGCAACTAGTTGATCCCTGTCGCGGTAGCCAATCACATCTGTGTTGGCTGCTGTGTATCTGCTGTCAAAGATGGGCATGACGCTGGCAAAATGCTTGTAGACGCAGTAGCGTTTGTATATGTCGTTCAGCTGCGCAATGTCGGGATCAGTAATGTAGTACCAATCGCAGCTGGCTGGGTACTCGGTTTGCGCAAGATTTATGCGGGCAAACTGGTAGCTCATAGGCGAGGATCCTGGCGGTGGTTGAACAAGTTAGCAAGATACTGTTCAGGCCATGACTTGTAAAATCCCTTGTGTGCCATGACCCGTGCCTTGCTGTTGAGATCACTCAAGCCCTGCACCATGGCTAGCGCATAGGTGCCCTGATTCAAGCACACACCGTTTACCATTTCCGGGTCCGACGGGTGATCTTCTAACACAATTAGATCCTTTGCTAGCAGGAAATCTTGATTGGCTCGTTCTAGTTGTTGATGAAAATCCAAGTACGGCCAACTGCCCGGACGGTATGCATATACCACTACTTCTTTGCCCTCTAGGCCAGTTGCAGCCAGCCCTTGTAGGTCCTGGTACGGCTGTGTGCCCAAACGAACATCAAAGCTGCCAGCCAGCCTAGACCGGCGAGCATACGGACATGGAGGCCAGTTGCCCAAGGCCGGGTGCGGGATCTCAACAAAGTTTGTGATCCAGTCTTCGATATCTTCACGCACCTGTGTGATGTCTAACATAGTTGTTCCTAGAAAAATGGCAGTCCTGATTTTTTTGTTGTATCTAAGTTTTCCTTGATGATGCCATTGATGATCTCACGTTCAGAAAAACTCAAATGCATAGCCTGCTCATATGTGATACCGCCCCGCATGTACCAACACAGTTTGAGTATCTCGGTGCGTATACTCTTGGCCTCCTTTTCCATGCCCTCGATGGTTTTAACCACCCGCTCGGGGGTCAGAGTTAGGAGGCGGCTCCGAAAAAATTTGACATATCAAGTGTGAATTGCTGGTCGTAGTCATTGCCGCAACTGGTACACTTGATATGTAGTGGCTGCATTTCAGCCTGTTTCTTGATCTTGATGATCTGATCACGGATCACAGCAAACACCTTGCGATCGCAATTGGCCAGCCACTCGTTAATGTGCTCTTGCTCAACCACACGCACCTGCGGCGTCTGCACCATGGCAATGCTCTGTGCCAGGGCCTGTGTGGTAAACATGGTGATCTTCTTTAGCATGTCGCCGATCTCTTTGAGACGGGTCTCATCTTCTGCACCGGCCTGTTGCAGCATGGCCATGGTCTTTTGATCAGCAAACTGCGCCATGCTGTTTTCGTTGATCTGTTGATAGCTCATGGGCTTCAAGAATACTTTAAGTTCACCGATGTCGATGCCAGAAGTGTAATCCGGCCGCCCAATAGTTTCCATCACAGTGCGCAAGTCTACCCCGTACTCGTCTTCGTTTTCACAGCCGGGGCAGGTGGTGTTGATGTCCATTTCATGCCCGTAGGTGGCAATTCTGATAGCAATCAATACAGTATCAATGTCCATGGCCGGCATGCCCCAGGCGTGTTTGATGTTAGGGATACAGCTTTCAATCACTGAGTTCACAGCATTGCCATTGAACAGTGCGTCTGGAGTTCGATATGTAATCTCGTCCAGCGTGGTCATTGGCAACACTGGATATTCATTGTTGGCTGTGGGTTCCAGGGCACCTTCTTGGTAGAATCGCCCGCCGCTGGGCAGTTGGATATAAATTGAAGGTTGGCGAAAATACTGTTTTAAAGGGTTAGTTTCCATGAGTTTGAGTTTGAGTAAATACGATGTAGCTGTATATTTATAGGTAAAAAATCGTGGACCCACAAATTCAAGAACTGATCGATCGCATGCGTGAGCTAGTTATTACTATGCGCGAAACTAGTAAAACTGGCGCAGTTAATAATGACAAGGCTCGATCAGATACCGACCCTCTTGCCAAATCATTTACTCGAAATGTTGACCGCTTGATAACATCCCTTGGGATGTTATCGGTAAAACTTGACGGTACTAGTCGGACACGTGCCGAAGAGGAACATGCAGCTAAAAGATTCACTGCCAACGTAAACCGTGCTACCAAGGCGCAGGATCAACAAAATGCTGCTATTGAAGAAAACATAAAAGCTCAACGCCGTGCTGCAATGACTGCAGATGAGATTGCAGCAGAACAGCAAAAAATTGCCCAGGATGCTGCTTCTGATGCTGCTAGGGCTGCTTCTACTGCTGCCAAGACAGCGTCTGACAATGCTAAAACTGCTCAACGAGCAAAAGAAGATGCTACTCGGGACGCCTCATATAAAGCACAAGGAATTCTTAGTGGCAACAAGCTAATGGCAGGACTAACTGCTCTAGCCGGCTCCAGTGTTGCTGCACAACTAGCAGTGTCGAGTTTTGGTGGTATACTATCTGGTGCTCGCGGCGTGGGTACAGCAATGACCGGGCTTGGCTCTTCGTTGGCCAGTGGAAACACTGCATTTACTTCTTTAAATGGAGTAGTGGGGGCGTTAGGATCAGCTCTTGGAAAAATTCCCCTTGTTGGCGGCGGGCTTGAAGCTGTTGCACAAGGCACTAGTTTCTTAATTACTCAAATTGAAACTAATATCTCTACCTTTAAGGAGTTTGCTCAAGTCGGCGCGTTAACAGCAAAGGGAATGACTGGGATTCAGGAGCAGTTTCTTACCTCGGGCCAAAGTATGGCCGGGTTTAAGAAAAATGTTATTGACTTTGCACCTGCCCTTGCTCGATTCAAAGGGGATGTTGGTACCGGTGCTAGTGAATTTGCAAAGATAACAGGGTCTATATTAGATAAGAACGGTGAGTTTGCCGACCTAGGAACTCAAATAAGACGAATTGGAATAGATGCCGATCAGTTCGGAGAAAGCACAGCTGACTATGTAAAAATGCAGTCGCAGCTGGGATTAGCTCAGAAAAAAGATTACAAGCAACTAGCACTTGGGTCAGTAGAGTATGCGAAAGAAATGGATTTGCTTTCTAGATTAACCGGTCAGTCTAGAAAAGCATTGCAAGGACAAATAGACGCAGCTATGAGCGAGACTCGATTCCGGTCGACAATCGAGACAATGAATGCCAATGGGCAAGAAGAGGCTGCTACCGCTTTGACGCTGTTCCAGAGTCGAGTAAGTAGTGTTAATGCAGAACTCGGGCAAGCTGTTAGAGATATTAGCTCGGGTGTGCCGGACTCTGAAGCTTATCAGAAGTTTGTGCGTGCCGGATTTGATCCAGGTCCTATTGTGGAAGCTATAAAATCCGGCGGACTTGGTCTTGATAAGGCCATGGCACAACTGCAAGAAGGTACCAAGGCTATTGCACCAAATCTGATAAGCTTCGGGGGTTATGTTAAAGATATTGACAGTATCATGCCTAATCTTGCCAAGTTACTTGATTTTACCCGGGCGCAAGTTACAGGCACAGGGGAACTCGTAGTTACTGCGCAAAAGAAACTTGCCGGCGGCGCCGACGGGTTGACCAACAACGTTGTAGCAGCACAAGAAGCGTTGCTGCAAGCCAGTCGAAATATTACGAATTTTGGATTTGCCTTAATGCCAACCGCAACAACCGCTATCGAAGCGTTTGCCAAGACACTTGATACGGCGGTAGAAAAAATTGGAAAGGCGCTTGGTATCAATCTACCAAAGATTGGAGGTGGTGCTGCTCCCCCGGGCCCAACGGCACCGAGCCCAACTGCGCCGTTAGGGCGCAGCGCAGCCGGCATACCCATCTCTTCTGACGCTGCATCACGCACAGCCGCAATAACTGAATCTCGTACCGTCGCTGATGCAGCTAGAGAACGTGCAGCGGATGCTATTAAGAAACACGAAGAGGCTAAAACAGAATTAGCTTTATTAAAAAAATCCAATGCTAGCCGAGAACGAACAGCAGCAGTCGAAGCTAGTGTTGCTACATTGGCCAAAGAACGCGAAACATCCGAACAGGCTGAAATCACTGCTTCAAGAAAAGTATCAACTGAAGCTGCGGCGCTAAAGGCTCAACAAGCTGCGGATTCGAGAGCATACACTAAGTGGTTAAACGGGAACGTTACCGAAAGTGAAAGAATTGGAGAAGTGATTGTATCAGATGAAAAGAGTAAACAAAGTTACGTCTTTGATGAAGTCAAACTCTTTAAGGCTGATCGCGACAACTACGAACGATATGTTAAGAGAAAAGATGAATTAACTAATGCCGAGCTTAAAAGTTTCAAAGATCGATCTGGCACAGACGCTGCCGGTGATGTAAAAAAAGCAATCGAGACTCGGGGCCGCGAGCAAGCACGACGAGAGTTTGCACCAGCTGTGCAAGCTTCGGGCGGCGCCCGTCCGATTCAGTATGCTCCGGTGGCATCGTCGACGACTCTTGGATCACCTAATGAACCTGCCCCAACAAAGCCTACATCAACTGATTTTCGAACCCAGTCGAAGTACGAAGATGATTTAAAATCTTACCAAAAACGCCAAGGAAAAACCACAGGCCCAGCCCCTTCAGCACAGCCCCCCGCACCATCGGCAGCAACTTCGCCGCGGGCACCTGGATCCGCTTCGGCAGCTTCGTTAACTGGTAAGTCTCCTCTTGCCGAGCTTGTTGCTCGAGGAGAAAGCACCGGCGCAGGGGGTTACAATGCAGCAAACTATGACGGCGGTAAAAAAGCGTATAAAGCAGGGGAAAAGGATTTAACAGGGAAGACCATCGGCGAAATCCAATCGTCTCAGTCTACTAAAGAAATTTTTGCAGCTGGCAGATATCAAATTGTCCCAGAGACCATGCAGGAGGCAGTACAGAAGTTAGGGCTCAAGTCAACTGACAAGTTTGACGAAGCCATGCAAGATCGTATTTTCAATGAATATCTCACTGGTGTCAAGCGCCCAGAAATTCAGTCATTCTTGTCCGGTGATAAGGCCGCTGACGTAGATGCCGCAGTGTTATCACTAGCAAAGGAATTTGCCAGTGTTGGTGTTCCTAGCTCTATGACAATTAGTGACAAGCACGGTGAACGTAAGTTAAATCCCGGCGACGGCTACTATTCAGGTGTTGGCGGAAACCCAAAGGGCATAGCATCAATCACCCCCGATCAAGCTCGCGCTGCATTAACACAAACACGTGATCAACTGCAAGCTTCTGTAGCAGCTCCAGCAAAGCTGGCACTAGGCGGAGTAGTTAAATCAACACCGGGCGGGGTAGGAGTAATAGCCGGGGAAGCAGGACGAAATGAGGCGTTTGTGCCGTTGCCTGACGGTAAGTCAATTCCAGTTGTGATACAGGATGTACAAAACTTATCTGCTCAAGTATCGGGGCTGTCTAAACTAATTGCCGGAAAGATGATCACTCAGACAGGTGCCACTGACGACGAGCTAGGTATGGACATAAAGAGCAGCGACGTATTAGCAAAATTGATCAGGACAATTATCCCAGGTCTAGGCCAGATTGAAAAAGTTGCAGGCATAGCTGATCCTGATTCTAAAATGACCGGGTCCGACAAGGTAATGGAAGTGGTCAAGTTATTGGTGCCGCAAGTACGCATACTTGCCGGAATCTATGATACGATATCACCATTCTTAAAATCAGATGATAACACTGCAACCTTGGCCAAGAGACAGATGCCGGTTGCACCAGTTGACACTAGTACTACAGCCAATGATTCTGATTCAACAAAAGCAACTACTGCCTTAGCTGCTAGCATAAGTGATCTTGGCAAGATTACTGGTAACAATCCTCTTGCACCACCCAATGCAACTGCTGCGCCAGACTGGGCCAAGATGGAGTCAAAATTATCAGCAACCATGAGTGATTTTGGAAATCTTGCTGGCACCAACACTCCGAACTTGGGCGAGATTACTGCTCCTAGTATCGACCGGGCCGATGTAACTTCCAACAACATTGGCAAATTAATCGACGAGCTCAAAGAGCAAAATAGATCCAACATGAAGGATGCAATGAGTTCGGTTACTGGCGAGTTAAAAGATGCATTCAAGGGCATGTCACCGCAGTCACAGGATAACTCAGCTAGCCAAGAGCTTGTGGCAGCAGTGAACGAAATGGTGCGTACACAGCGCGATACCAATGCAATCAGCTCTCGGATACTACAAGTAAGCCAGAACTAACAATAAATATAGTGTCAAGCAAGGCAGCCCGTGTATAATCGGGCAAAGGATCAACATAATGGCTGAACAAGAACGCGGTAAAAATGGTGGGTGGAAAAAATTCTTCAAGGTTGCTAACAACAATGGGCAACTGAGCCCACTGTCGGGCAGGGACTCTGAAGGCCTTCCCGGGTACGGGCGCCAAGACGGGCGTGATCCCATGCGCGGCCACGCAGATGTTGTTTACAGAAACTACGCCAGCCGGTTGTCCGAAGTCTACACAGGCCACCCCAACCGTGTTGAACGGTACAATCAATACGAGAACATGGATTCGGACTCAGAGATCAACGCCTGCTTGGACATTCTTGCTGAGTTTTCTACACAAAGTGATACTGACTCTGAAGTACCATTCCAGGTCAAGTACAATGACAAGCCCACAGATCATGAAGTTGAGATCATCAGGAAACAGCTACAGCAGTGGGTCAAGCTGAACAAGTTTGACCAGCGCATCTTCCGTATTTTCCGTAACACCATCAAGTATGGCGATCAAGTGTTTATCCGTGACCCAGAAACATTTGAGCTGTACTGGGTAGACATGACCAAGGTTGCCCGAGTGATTGTGAATGAAAGTGAAGGCAAACGGCCCGAGCAATACATCATTCGTGACATCAACCCCAACTTCCAGAACTTGTCTGTGGCGGTTAAAACAACCAATGACTTCCAGCACAACCCGGCCAGCTCAGGGTACACTGCACCCTACAACTACAGCGCACCTAACTCTGCTGCAGGCGGGTCTGGTGGCAATAGATTCTCTGCTGCCATGAACGAAGCAGTAATTGATGCCAAGCACATTGTGCACCTGAGCCTGAGCGAGGGCCTGGACTATTACTGGCCTTTCAGCATGAGCGTGCTGGAGACCATATTCCGTGTGTTCAAGCAAAAAGAACTGCTAGAAGATGCTGTGCTGATCTATCGTGTTGCCCGTGCTCCGGAACGCAGAGTGTTCAAGATTGACGTTGGTAACATGCCCAGCCACATGGCAATGGCGTTTGTTGAGCGGGTCAAGAACGAGATTCACCAGCGTCGAATTCCCAGTCACACTGGCGGCGGCGCAAACATCATGGACAGCAGCTACAACCCGCTGTCTATCAATGAGGATTACTTCTTCCCCCAGACAGCTGATGGACGTGGCAGTTCAGTTGACACCCTGGCAGGCGGCAGCAACCTGGGCGAAATTGATGACTTGAAGTATTTCAACAACAAGATGTGTCGTGGTCTGCGTGTGCCGTCCAGCTACTTGCCAACAGGGCCAGATGACAGCGATCGCCCCATGAACGACGGCAGAGTTGGCACAGCACTGATTCAAGAATATCGTTTCAACCAGTACTGCGAACGCTTGCAGCGCCTGGTTATACAAAAGCTAGATGACGAGTTCAAGATGTTCCTGCGCTGGCGCGGGTTTAACATTGATGCCGGCCTGTTCCATATTACTTTTTGCCCGCCGCAGAATTTTGCCAGCTACAGAGAAGCCGAGCTTGACACAACCCGTGTCGGCACGTACACTACGCTGGAGCAGATTCCTTACTTGAGCAAACGTTTCTTACTCAAACGCTACCTGGGCCTTACTGAAGAAGAAATTGTTGACAACGAAACCCTGTGGCACGAAGAGCGCAGCAAGCCTAACGCTCCGGGAGCAACCGGTAGTGACTTGCGTACAGTTGGTGTTACACCGGCTGACATGGAGTCGGATATCGGAACCGGTGAGGAAATGGCCGGTATGGGCGAACCTGGTGTTGAGCCACCCACTGGTGGCGCGCCCGGCGCAGTTGGCAGTCAACCTGGTGCAGCGGTATCCCCGGCAGCAGCCGCTCCAGCATAAATAAAGTATGAATCTGAACGAAGTTTTTGATCGCCAGCCCCAAGCTTACCAAGACGTAGCACAGGACAATAGTCAGCCCCGTCTTGGCGACTTACGCAAGACCAAGCTGACGCTGCGCCAGATCAACAAACTTCGCAGACTGAATGATGTTCGAACGTATGAGTTTAAAGAAAAACTCAAAAGAGTTCAACTTCAGTACGCACCGCCTGCTGAACCGCTAGTTTAGCCCTTTTCTTCAATTTTCACGCCATAAACCACCCATAAAATCACCTACGGCTTAAATATCTTACAGAGCCATTACTTTGGAGGGGTTATGAACAAATTTGAACAACTTATTGAGTACGTCATTAATGATGACGAAGCCAAGGCGCGTGAGCTGTTCCACAATATTGTGGTCGAAAAGAGCCGTGCAATTTACGAAGAAATGATGGAAGACGACACTGTCGAAGAAGGATTCGGAGGCGATGCGGCTGATGATCTCATTGACGACGTTGAAGTCGAAGAAGAGGGACTAAGCGAAGAAGGCGACGACATGGGCATGGAAGAAGCTATGCCTGGCATGGGCATGGAAGAAGCTATGCCTGGCATGGGCATGGAAGAAGACATGGACGCTGACGAAGACCTCGAAGACCGCGTGGTTGATCTTGAAGACAAGCTTGATGAACTCATGGCTGAATTCGAATCCCTGATGGGTGACGAAGGCGGCAAAGACATGGACATGGACGGTGACGAAGGTGACGGCGAAGTTGACATGGATGTTGATGTTGATCAAGCAGAATATGACGACGAAGCTGCCGATGATGTCGACATGATGGAAAACGTTACACTCAAAGCAGTGCCCAAGCCTACACATGGCGATGCAGGCGCAAATAGCAAATCTCCTGTGGCTGCCAACAGCGGTGCAAAAGGTGCGTTGGCCAAGCCAGTTTCAACTGGTGGTGACGGCGGCAATGGTCGTCCTGCTCCTACAGCTAAAGAAGCTATTGGTCGGGTTGGCAACACTCCGGCACAAAGCACACAGAACCCAACACCAGCTACCAAGCCACACCTGGCCCAAGCAACTGGCGTTAACAACAAGTCGCCCCTGGCGAGTCGTTAAGGATATCGGGTAATGGCTCTTTTACTCAGAGAAAATCTTACCTTCGATGCTGCACAGATTATTGTGGAAGGCACCGAGGGCAAGGATCTCTATATGAAGGGCATCTGCATCCAAGGTGGTGTAAAAAACGCCAACGAGCGAGTTTACCCTGTGAATGAAATTGAACGTGCAGTGACAACACTGAACGAACAAATCACTTCTGGATACTCGGTACTCGGAGAAGTAGATCATCCCGATGATTTAAAAGTAAACCTAGATCGTGTAAGCCATATGATCACCAGCATGTGGATGGATGGCCCAAACGGTTACGGCAAGTTAAAGATTTTACCCACACCAATGGGTCAGCTGGTTAAAACCATGTTGGAATCAGGTGTGAAATTAGGAGTTTCTAGTCGTGGAAGTGGAAACGTCGACGACAGAACAGGACATGTCAGTGACTTTGAAATTGTAACAGTTGACGTAGTAGCTCAGCCCAGTGCGCCAAATGCGTATCCCAAGGCCATTTACGAGTCACTGCTTAATCATTCTGGGGGCCAAAGACTATTAGATATGTTTAAAGATCCAGCCAAGACTAATAAAGCACAGAAAGTTGTGTCTAATGAAGTAATTCGTTTGATCAAAGGGTTAAAGTTGTAATGACCGAGGCATTCTTGTACAAGTGGACAGAGTTATCTACCGGAAAGTGTTATGTGGGCTCACGGACTGCACAAGGGTGCAATGTACACGATGGATATATTTGTTCTAGCAAATATGTAAAGCCGATGATTATTGAAAATATAGATAATTGGACAAGAACAATTTTAGTTGTAGGAACACCAATATATATTCGTTCGTTGGAAACATTGTATTTGCAATTGATTAATGCAAAGGCAGATGCAATGAGCTATAATAGAAGCAATGCTGATGCTGATTTTTTAAATACAAGCAGAGAACATAATCCAATGTTTGGAAAAAAACATTCTGATATATCCCGAGCTCGAATGTCTATTGCTGGCAAAGGGAAAAAAAGATCAGCCACAGCTTGCAGAAATATTTCTGAAAGCCATGTTGGATTAAGATATGGTCCATGCTCGGACACACGAAAAGAGAAAATATCTGCAGCCAACAAAGGAAGACCTTCAGAGAAAAAAGGAAAACCTGGAAAATCTCCTTCGGAAGAAACCAGATTAAAATTATCAGTGGCAAATAAAAAATATAAGCCCACTGAAGAAACAAAAGCTAAAATTAGAGCTACTATAGCCTCTAAAAAGCAAGGAATTTTAGTGGTTGATAGCCACTAAAATATCTGTTGACTATAAATATTCAACAGAATAAAACTACTATAATAGTAACATCTAAGGAAACATAATGTCAAACATTATTAAGCCATTACTAGATAGCGAACTGTTAAGCGAAGAATCTCAGCGAGAAATCACTGAGGCCTGGGAAACTCGGTTAAATGAAGCGCGTGAACAGGTACGTGGTGAACTCCGCGAAGAGTTCGCACAACGCTATGAGCATGACAAAACAGTGATGGTGGAAGCTCTAGATCGCATGGTAACAGAAGGTCTGCAGAACGAGATCTCGGCAGTGCAAGCTGAAAAGCGCGCCCTGGCCGAGGATCGTGTCAATTTCCAGAGCAAGATCAAAGAGTCAGCCACGAAGTTTAACGACTTCATGGTGACCAAACTTGCTGAAGAAATTGGCGAACTGCGCAAAGATCGTCGCATGCACAATGAAGGTATCCAAAAGTTGGAACGTTTCATTGTGCGTGCTCTTGCTGAAGAAATTCAAGAATTTGCTCAAGACAAGCGTGATGTGGTGGAAACAAAAGTCCGCCTGGTACGTGAAGCTCGTCAGAAACTTGAAACACTCAAGACCAGATTCATTCGTGAATCTGCAGGCAAGGTAACTGCTGTTGTTAGCCGGCATCTAAAGACTGAACTTACACAATTGCACGAAGACATTCGGATTGCTCGCGAGAACAATTTCGGACGTCGTATTTTTGAAGCATATGCAGCTGAATTTGGCGCAACTCATCTCAATGAGAAAGCCGAAGTGCGTGATCTTAATCAGCAGCTGGTAACAAAGGATCGTCAATTGGCGGAAGCCACCAGGATTGCACGTGACCAACGGGTCATCGTGGAATCCAAAGAACGTGAGATTCGCATGATCAAGGAATCCAATGTGCGTGCAAACGCCCTGGAAGAATTGCTCTCCCCATTAAATGAGGAAAAGCGCGAGATCATGAAGAACCTCTTGGAAAGTGTCCAGACAGCTCGTCTGAAAGGCGCTTTTGAGAAGTATCTACCAGCTGTACTTGCTGACGGACGCACAATGAAGGCCAAAACAGCCCTTACTGAGCGTGTCAGTGTTGTGACTGGTGATAAAACCGTTAAGGCTGCAGATGAAGACCGTTCCAACGTGATCGACATCAAACGCCTGGCTGGACTTTAAAAGTAACATAGGAGACTATAAATGTCACAAGAATTGTTAGAAAGCCGTTGGGACGAAACTAAAGACGCCCTTCTGGAAGGCCTTAAAGGCAATCGTCGTAATTCGATGAACGTTATCCTCGAAAACACTCGTAGATACCTGAAAGAAAATGCAAGTACAGGCAGCACCGCTGCTGGTAACATTGCCACACTGAACCGTGTGATTCTGCCAGTGATTCGACGTGTTATGCCCACCGTTATTGCTAACGAGTTGGTGGGTGTTCAGCCCATGACTGGTCCGGTTGGTCAGATCCATACTCTGCGTGTTCGCTATGCCAGCACAATGACTGACCAAACTGCTGCTGCTACCAGCACAGTGGCTGGTGAAGAAGCACTGAGCCCGTTCAAGATTGCGGTTGCATACAGCGCCGGCATTCGTGGTGCAGACAATGCTGCTACTACACAAACTGCTGCTCAAGGTTATGCAGGTGCTCCTACCAGCACTCTGGAAGGCAACGGCGGTCGTCAGATCTCTGTGCAGATCCTGAAGCAGGCTGTTGAAGCCAAGACCCGCAAGCTGCAGGCTCGCTGGACTTTTGAAGCTGCTCAAGACGCACAAGCCATGCACGGCATTGACGTTGAAGCAGAAATCATGGCAGCACTGGCGCAAGAAATTACCGCTGAAATTGACCAGGAAATCCTGTTGAGCCTGCGTAGTCTGGCCACAACTGAGTTCACATACAACCAGGCTACCGTTTCCGGTACAGCTACATTCGTTGGTGACGAGCATGCTGCACTGGCTGTTCTGATCAATCGTGTTGCTAACCTGATTGCTCAACGCACACGTCGTGGCGCTGGTAACTGGGCTGTTGTGAGCCCGGCATCGCTGACAGTACTGCAAAGTGCTACCACCAGCGCGTTTGCTCGCACCACAGAAGGCACATTCGAAGCACCCACAAACACCAAGTTTGTTGGCACACTGAATGGCGCTATGCGTGTGTTCGTTGACAGCTATGCCAGCGATTCCACTCCGGTGCTGGTTGGCTACAAGGGTTCGAGCGAAGCAGACGCTGCTGCGTTCTATTGCCCGTACATTCCGCTGATGAGTTCTGGCGTTGTTCTGGATCCGTCAACATTCGAACCAGTCGTAAGCTTTATGACTCGTTACGGGTACATCGAGCTCACGAATACTGCAAGCAGCTTCGGCAATGCTGGCGACTATTTGGGCGAGATAGCCGTTTCCAATCTGAGCTTCAGCTAAGACTTGTTCTTATCTACGCAATATACAAAACCCACTTCGGTGGGTTTTTTCTTGACTATTATATCTAGATATGTTATATTAAATAGGTGAAATTGCCATAACAAACTAAATAATATTATGAAATCTTATACCTATCTAATCAAACATAAACCTACTGGCAAAGTTTATTATGGCTTTCGTTCTGCAAACAAAGTAGAGCCGCACAAAGATCTTTGGAAACATTACTTTACGAGCAGCCATACAGTTCAAAAACTTATTGAAGAAACTGGCAAAGAAAGTTTTGATGTAGAAATACGTAGGGTATTTGAAAATAAAGAACAAGCAACCGCCTGGGAAACCAAAGTATTGCGCCGGTGTAAAGTATTACACGATTCAAGATGGATCAATCAAAATGTAGCAGGATACATTATCCCAACAGAAGAATCAAACAAAAAGATTAGTGACTATCACAAAGGCAAACCTAAAACAGCAGAACATAAAGAAAAAATAAGACAAGGAAATCTTGGCAAGAAAAAACCACCACGCGGAGAAGAATACAGGGCACTAATGTCTACACTTAAATCTGGTGTTAATAACCCCATGTACGGTAAAGGTTGTACTGCTGAACGAGCAGCAAGGATAGGAGCAGCTAACAAAGGAAAAGTTCCAATTAACAAAGGTACACCAATGAGCGAGGAGCAAAAGGCCAAGATACGTGCAACTAAAGCGGCTAACCCAACTAAGATGAGTGCAGAGTCAATAGCACAGAGAATAGCCAAGCAGACTGGGCAAAAACGGCAAAAACTGTATTGCCCGCACTGTAAAAAAGATATAGCAGTGGGATGGTATAATCGGCACGGTCCCGCCTGCCGAGATCTTCTCACCCAAAACACTTGACAAGCCACCACCCGGAGTGTTAGCATTTGCACATGTTCGAAAAAAATAACCCTGTCCTGATCTCAATGCCACGCTGTGGCAGCACCGTAACCGGCAAGATGTTGTACAACATCTCACACCACAGGTACGGTTCAAAAAATTATCTGAACCAGTACACAACTGTGTTGCCGCAATACTATTCGGAGTTTGCACGCCGTGATGGCCGCATTCAGCAGGTAGCGTATCGTCGTGAGAAAAACGGATTTGTTAAAGAATTTGAAAATCGTGCAGCAGTTATCCACGAGCGGGTACAACTGCTACAGGGAGATACTCGGTACACCATGAAGTTGTTTGCGGATGATCTTACGCCGGAGATTCTAGAGTTCTTGCAAGCACATTATGATTTTATTTTCCTTGAGCGCAGGGACACTCTGGCACAGGTGCTTTCGTATTCTACCATGATGGTGACCAATCAGCACGAGTACCGGCCAGTTGATCAATTCCCACATAGCTATTTTGATATCAGACATTGTTTACTGTTTCTTAACTACATGATACAGTACAAGAGAATTAAAAAGTTGAATCCCGCAGCAAAAGTCATCTACTACGAAGACCTAATGGAGTTGGGCGGCAACACAGCAGCGTTGCAGCAGTTACTGGGCTTGCCGATAGAAACAGTGCCGGACGCCTTGGCCATAGACACAGTACCAACACCGTACACCTCTGACCTGGAGGACCTGCTGCACAACCGAGCCGAGTGGCTAGAACAAAAACCCACTATCCTACGCTTACTGGCTGCGCTGTAACAGAATATCACACACACCGTGGTAGACCTTGTGTTCCGGTAAATAATACAAGTACAAGGATTCTACTGAATGTCTCAACAAATTGTAATCAATTACGGAGCCGCGCCCAACGACGGCACAGGCGATCCGCTGCGCACTGCGTTTATCAAGACAGATGAGAACTTTGACAACATCTGGTTGGCCGGTCCGGTTGGCAGTAACGTCACCATTACCAACAACACCATATCAGTTACCGACACCAATGGCAATCTCGTACTGAGTCCGAATGGCATTGGTGTGATACAGACCAATAGCCGGCTGGCGCCGCTTGCAAATTTAACTTACGACATCGGATCATCGGCACTGCGCTACCGTAATATCTATGCGGCCGGGGTCACGGCTGCGAACGCAGTGCTTGGAAACCTTAGCAACATAACTGTCACAGTGGCTAACCTGCATGTGCTGGACGGCACTGCCGGGTATGTGCTGCAAACTGACGGCACCGGCAACCTGACCTGGGTTGCCAACACCGGCGTACCCGGCGGAGTCAACACACAGGTTCAGTTCAACAACGCCGGCAGCTTTGGCGCGCAAACCGGATTCACATTCAACAAGACTTCAAACTTGTTAAGTGTTCCGGGCAACATCACAACCACCGGCAACATCACCGGCAATTATTTTCTGGGCAACGGCTCACAACTGACTGGTATTGCCGCAAGTTATGGCAATGCTAATGTGGTAGCCAATTTGGCTGCCCTGGGCACAAATCCAATCACAACCACTGGCAACATCACCGGCAATTATTTTCTGGGCAACGGCTCACAACTGACTGGTATTGCCGCAAGTTATGGCAATGCCAACGTGGTGGCCAACTTGGCCGCATTAGGCACAAATCCAATCACAACCACCGGCAATATCACTGGCAATTATTTTCTGGGCAACGGCTCACAACTGACTGGTCTTGCCGCAAGTTATGGCAACGCCAACGTGGTGGCCAACTTGGCAGCATTGGGCACAAACCCAATCAGCACAACCGGCAACATCACTGGTGGTAACATACTAGGCGGCGCCAATGTTAATGCCACAACTCACACAGGTACTACGGTTAGTGTAAGTGCTAACATCACTGGTGGTAACATCTTAACTGCTGGTATTGTAAGTGCCACAGGCAACATCACCGGCAACTACTTTATTGGAAATGGCAGACAGCTGACTGGCATCACTGGCAATGTCACATTCAGTGGCGAGGCAGTGATAGGCACAGGCACCAGCAACATACAGAGTGGACTATATCTTGCACCGGATCCGGTGTCCCTGGCAAATAATTTATACCTGCGAGTACGTGGAAATATCCAGGACGAACCTACCCACATACATTTTGACACCGGCAACAATGCATACTACAATCAGTTCATTGGCGATGACAACAAATATATACAACTGGCCAACACCGGCAATATTGTCGTCAACAGCAATGATGGTGCGGGCAATTCAGCACAGTGGACCTTTGGTGCAGCTGGTAAAATAACATTTCCCAATGGTGCTTCACTCAACGATACCTCAGGTGACAGTGTGGCGTTTGGTCAAAATGCCGGTTTAACCAGTCAAGCGCAACACGCTGTGGCCATTGGTATCAATGCCGGTCGGTTATATCAAGGCGAAGATTCTGTGGCCATTGGCTACAATGCTGGGTACTACGATCAACAGCGCGGTGTGGCCATTGGCTGGGATGCTGGTGAAGGTGGTATATTGTTTAAAACGGTCAGCAATGCTCAAGGCGGCTCGGGCCCGGTACGTAATTATGTCAGCGGTAATGGCAATCCCACATTGACCCTGGACAGTGTGGTCAACGTCAATGTCAATGATAAGGTATTTGGCAACAATATTCCTGGTGGCGCATACGTTGTCAGTATTAGTGATCCAAACATCAACATCAGTACGCCGCCCACAGCCGCACTCACTGCTGGTGATGATATAACATTTGTCGGTGTTGTGATAGGCATCAACAACGCCACCAGCATAGTAGTTGGAATGCGAGTTACTGGAACTGCTATCCCTGACAACACAGTTGTGCAGAGCACAGGATGCAGTGTTGTAACATTGAATCAGTACCCCACAGCACCCTTGACAGACGGGGCTGGTATTACATTCATTGTGGGACAAGGCTTTGGTGCCACAGCCATTGGTTATCAAGCTGGATCAAGTTTCCAGGATGACAATGCTGTGGCCGTGGGTCGTCAAGCCGGCTACAGCAGTCAAAGCAAGAGGGCTGTGGCTGTGGGTGGGTTAGCTGGTTACAGTAGTCAAAGTGCCAATTCTGTGGCTGTTGGCTATAGTGCTGGTTACACTGGGCAAGGTACAGCAGCCGTGGCGATTGGAGCAGGTGCTGGTTATACAAACCAAGGCAACAATTCAATCATCATAAACGCCACTGCTGCTACTTTGGATCAAACCACAGCCAACGCATTCACAGTAGCACCTGTTAGAAATGACGTAGCCAACACGGCCAACGTGATGTTCTACAATGCCACCTCAAAGGAAATCACATATGGCAATGTCATAAGTGTGGCCGGCAACATCACCAGTGGTAACATCAGTACTGGCGTCATCAGACTCACAAACGGTGCTGACATAAAAGACACTGCAAACAATGCTGTGGCGTTTGGTAAACAGGCCGGCTCAACCTCACAAGGTTCTCATGCAGTAGCCATCGGTAGGGGTGCTGGCCTACAAGGTCAAGGCAACTTCTCGGTAGCCATTGGTTATTTGGCTGGTAATAATACACAAGGTGGCGACTCAGTGGCTGTTGGGGTCAATTCTGGTGGTCAAGGTCAAGGCAGTGAAGCAGTGGCTGTAGGTAGCTATGCTGGCTATACCTCACAAGGTAACTTATCAGTGGCTGTTGGCCGTGGGGCTGGTGAAAATTCACAAGGTGCAAACTCAGTGGCTGTTGGGCATTTGGCTGGTCGAACCAATCAAGGCAATAACTCAATCATATTGAATGCCACTGGCGCCAACTTAGAACAAACCACCGCCAACACATTCACAGTTAAACCTGTGCGTGGCGATAGCACATCCAATTTAGTCAGTGGAGGATTCAAAGCGGTTTACTATAATTCGACCACTGGCGAGTTTGCTTACAGCACCGATTAAAGATAAATTTGACATTGCCCGGTGATTTCTGTATAATTACTACATGTCCTTGTATGCGATTACCACCTATTTCAATTCAGCCAAGTATCAAACCAAATTACTCAATTACCGACTGTTTCGCAATCGGTTAGCAGTGCCCTTAATCACTGTGGAACTCAGCTTTGATGGTGAGTTTGAACTTGAGCCCACAGATGCTGACGTCATGGTACAACTACATGGTGGCGCTGTGCTGTGGCAAAAAGAACGGCTGCTGAACATTGCACTCCAGCACTTGCCTGCAGATTGTGACGCTGTGGCCTGGATTGACAATGATGTGTTGTTTGCGAATGATTCATGGGTGACACAAGCACAACACGAACTCCAACAATACCGAATGGTACAGTTGTTTTCTCGCAGTGTGGATCTCAAGCCTGGCGAAACTGACATCTCGGCTGAACACGAATGCTATGCACAAGGACTCATAGCTCGTATTGAATCCAATGGTATCGGTGCATTGGAAAGACAAAGCAAATACAGCTGGGGTCATCCACGCAGAGAAGTCATGCCTGGTTTGGCCTGGTGCATACGCAGAGATGTCATAGATCAACATGGATTTTATGATGCTATGATCATGGGTGCTGCCGATCGCATGATCTTGCATGCCGCATATGGCGAAATCTCACAGGTGCCTACCACAGTGGGCATGACTGAGTTACACTTTGCACACTACTTGAAGTGGGCACAACCCTTCTACAACACAGTGCAAGGCAGCGTGGGTTATATTGATCACACAGCGTATCATCTCTGGCACGGTGATATACCCAATCGTCGTTACTGGGATCGTCATGCGGATGTGGTCAAAATGGGGTTTGATCCTGTAACAGACATCAAACACGGTGATAACGGTGCCTGGCAATGGGATAAATCTCGACCTGAATTAGAACGCTACTGCATTGATTACTTCCAACAACGCCTGGAGGATGGCGATGTTTGAACGTGGAACAGTTTACTCGGCCTGCGAAGGCAGCGCCCTGGGAGTACTCGGGCCCATGACGGTGATGGACATCATTGTACATGTGCCCGACCAATTTGATCAACACCTGATGGATGCAGACCTAGATCGTGTGTTGGGATTTGTGAGTCAAATTGACACTAATGATCTTGAATTACAACTGCTGCATCGTGGCATTGGCCTGGCCTGTTTTGTACAAGGCATGAATCGTGTGGTGGTATCTAATCGCTACCAAGTGATAACGGCTAAAAAGTTAGAATCGGGTGCAGTGTGTTTTCGTGTGGCTGTGAGTGTGACCAATCCAGATGCCACAGCCACAGCATTTAAATTTGCCAATGACATCATTGACTTGTACTCACAACCAGCACCGCATGACATAGAGCCCTTGGTGGCCTGGGCTGCAAGCAACCTTGACCGTTACGGGCTGCCGGGACAGAATCAAGGCTTCTTGTTGACCTTGTGCATGAAACGTGCCATGCCTGTGAATCAATTATGGCCGAGCACACACATAGTAGGCACTGGCCGGTATTCACAGCGTATCAGTAGCACAATGACTCAACGAACATCGGCGCAAGCTGTGCTGTATGCTAAAAACAAAATTACCACAGCTGAACTGCTGAACTTGGCAGGATTACCAGGCAGTGAACATAAAAAAGTCGCCACCTGGGAACAAACTGTCAAGGCCGCTGAAGAATATGGCTATCCTGTTGTGATTAAACCGTACGACCGTGACAATGGTCAGGGCGTGTATGCTGGTATCACCACAGAAACAGACTTGCAACATGCCTACACAGAAGTCATAAAGATTGTACCACAATTCCTAGTAGAACGACACTTTGAAGGGGTAGGGCACAGAATTACCATTGTGGATCAAATCATAATCACTGTGACAAAGAAACTGCCGGCTACCTTGACTGGGGATGGTGTCAGCACAGTACAACAACTGATCAACACACAGCAAGGACCCTCACGATTCATCAAACGACCTGGCGGCGGGGAACCATTTATCTTGATAGGATCCGCTGTGCCGGCCATGACAGTGGATGACGAAGTCCTGGGCATGCTCACACAACAGTCACACACATTGAGTACTGTGCCTGCGGCAGGTGAACAACTGCAACTGCGTCGACGCAACAATGCCAGTGCAGGTGGTGTCACACAGGCTGTTGACAAAAACACTGTGCATCCAGACAATCAAGAACTGTGTTTACGTGCCGCACGTGTCATGGACCTGGATATTGCTGGCATTGATTTGTTGATTCCAGACATCACACAAAGTTGGCTAGAGACTGGCGCACTAATTTGCGAAGTAAATGCTGTGCCACAAGTGGGTTACAATCATGGTATCACACAAATAGTGGATCATATTTTCCAAAGTGGTGTGCGTGTACCTATGCATATGGCCATAGTTGAATCTTGGAACACAAATGATTTGCATCTAGCACACGAATTGGCTGCGATTACCGGCAGCAATGCATTCAGTGCCAGTACAGGCATTTGGATCAATGGCAAGTGCATGAGCAGACCTTTTGACAATGGCTTTGATGCAGCCAGGGCAGTGATATTTGACCAACAAGTTGAGTCTGCTGTGTGCATAATGACCAAAGCAGAAGTCTCAAAACTAGGCTTGCCCTTGGATCACTTTGATCAAATACTAATAGAAAATCCCGATGATGTTGTAAACTGGGTTAGCCCACACAGCACCAATATCAAACCATTGAAAGTGTACAGAAATGAATAATGCCTGGCTGGAACAAATTGTTTCAAATCCTGAACTCATGAGCATGGGACATGGTCAACGTGCCGAGAACAAGAACTTGGGCATGGGCTGGATGTATTATGCTCTAGCACGTATGTATCGACCTGTCACAGTGATGTGTATTGGATCCTGGCGTGGCTTTGTGCCCATGATGTTTGCCCGTGGTATTCAGGACAATGCACAAGCCGGCACAGTACACTTTGTGGATCCAGGCATGGTGGACGATCATTGGCAGTCCCCTGAACGTGTGAGTGAATGGTTTGACCACTACGGTGTCAACAATATCACACACTACAAAAAAACCACACAAGAGTTTGTGGAAAGCAAGGTGTACCAAAATTTGCACAACATTGACATACTGTTTGTGGATGGATATCATTCAGCCGAACAAGCACAGTATGATCACGAAGTATTTGTTAATAAACTCAGTGCCAACAGCATTGTGTTGTTTCATGACAGCATGGCTAGAAAGGCTTCTAAAATCTACGGTGCCGATCGTGTGTACAATTATTCAGTATGCGATTACATTGATCAGTTGCGCAATCAACCCAACGTACAGGTCATGGACTTCCCGTTTGAAAACGGAGTTACACTGCTTCGACATTCTTGCTAAATAATGAATTATGAATACACTGCGCTCGCTAATGAACATTGTCGAATCTGCATCTATGCCAACCAGTTCTCCGCAGGATACCGCTGAGCCTGAAGAATTTGTGTATGAAGAACAGGACAGCATAGAAGAAGAGATTGAGCAGCCAGTGGTCGAAGAAGAAAGCAATCTACAAGAGTATGACACCAGGTCGGCCAACAGCAAGGCAATTACAGCTAAATTAAAAGAGCTGGGTTATACAAAGATCGGCGGAGGATTAGACGCATCAGTTTGGTCCAAGGATGCAGGCAGTGTTATTAAAATCATAATGCCAGCAGCGTCCCGGGCACAGGATGCTGACGATGTGTTCTTAGCATTCTATGATTTTTGCCAAGCACATAAAGGATCGCCTTATTTGCCCAAGTTCGTTGACATTGGCGGCGCAAATCATACAGTTTTTGAGATCAACGGCCGACAATACAGACAAATTGCCATGGAAAAACTAGCGCCTATTGAAAAAGGCAGCATTATGGAAAAACTAGTCTGGGGTCTGTCTGACATGGCAAAGGTGCCGCTGATGAAATGGTCCGATGCAAAAGCACAATTAAGCAACGATGAATTTTGGCAGTACTTTTCGAAAAAGAGCAATCAGGGTCCGATGCATGCTGACCAAGTTAAGCAGGCGCTGACAGATCCACAATTAGAAAAAGAATACGCAGGCTTATTCAGCACCATGCAGCAGTTATGGCTTAATGGTCGCAAAAAGGGCCTGGGCTGGGACTTGCACACCGAGAACGTGCTACAACGTAACGGTGTACCTGTTATCATTGATCCTTACTCGTGATAGCTATTGATTAGACATGTCAACATTTATTACACCACCGGGCTACTCAGGCACAGCTGAATTAACAGCCAGCAACGGACTCACAGTGATCAAGCAAGGCTCCTGGAAATTTAGTCAAGCTGGCTACAATGACGGAGCCACATTTGGCCTGAGCCTCGGCTGGCCCATGTCCCCGGACAATGCCGAAGTCACATACGGTGCACCACCTCCTCCGTACTCGCCAATCACTGGTGGTGAGTTACATCTGAGCGCACAGGATTGGACCATTGACAGCATTGGTAACAGCTTGATATCTTACACTGACCCGGCTACTCACATAACATATTCAGCTGACGTCTGTCGTATCCTGGTCACTGGCCGCTGGCAGGTTATACGGCAGATTAATTCTAACAGTTGGAACGGTGTAGGCATTCGATATAACGCTACAACCGTGACTGATCAAGACGGTAGAGATATGAATCCGTATCTCTTGAGCTACACATCAGCACAGGTGTCTTATGTGATACAAGGTGCCGATGTTGACGGTGGTGCACAAGATACCTTCTCTGATCATGTGTTTGAATGCCGTGCAACTGAGCAGGCTTCTACTACCAACTCCAATGGCGAGTTCCAGAGCAACTCTATTACTCGTCCAGTTTGGGAATATAGCTACAGCATGAGCTGGCAAACCTCGTAATAACTATAAATACACAGCAACGCAATTCGGCGTTTTATGCGGCTTAACCCACCGCGTAGTAGGCTAGAACCTACAATCTTATTATTAAGGAAAAACAAAATGGGACGTCCATTAAAGATCAAAAAATCCACTACTAAAGATATTGGCTTCAATGCAGTGACTACTCTAACAGCTCCTGTGTATCCTGCAACTATGCAGGACAGTCAGTTCTTCGGAGTAGTTGGTGGTGCTAATGCTTCAGTTGCAACATCCACATATCCAGTTGTCAAGTGCCGTGTTCGTATTACTGGGCAGGCCGAAGCCGACGGTTACATCATCACCCAGAAGGGTTCAACCAAGTATCAAGTGGCCTCAGTCACAGCAATCAACGATGAAGACATAGTAGTGGGCACCACTTACCGTATTCTTACACTCGGTGATACTGTCTGGTCCAAAACCGGCGCTGGCCTAACAGCCGCAGTTGGTGATGTGTTCACTGCCTTAGGCGCTGGTGCTGGCACCGGTACCGTGCAGTTGGTTGGAACGTGTGTGTTGGCTGATGAGCTTGACACGTTTTTGACGGCAGGCAATATGAATATTACTATGACTGCAGACAACAGCTCGGCTATCACAATCAGCCGCTTGACAAATCGCTTTGCTTTAGACTATTCGGATCCCAAGGTTCGTTACGCTGTGAACTTCTTTACTGACGGTTCTACTGTTATCAAGTCCGGCACATCCGGTGGTGCTAACACTGCATCACAACAGAATCAGCTGGTTCTTACTGTGGTCGAGCGGTTTACTTCTTAAGTTTCTCGCACCCAAACTCCTCCCTGTGCTACATACAGGGGGGATTTTTTATGGCGGCATTTGTACTGGGTAATGGAGTTAGTAGAAACAGCATTGACGTTGATGTTCTAATCCGACTCGGCCCTGTCTATGGCTGCAATGCACTGTATCGAACCCATACCCCTACTGTGCTAGTAGCAACAGATCGTCCCATAAGTGAAATGATTCAAGAAAGTGGTTACTCAAAGAAGAATAAGTTCTATACCCGCCGTCCCTTGAAAAATCTTGGCGGGATGTCGGTACCGCAGCCGTATTTTGGATTCAGTTCAGGACCAATTGCAGCAGCACTGGCAGCTGAAGATCGGCATACCCCAATCTATCTAGTGGGGTTTGACATGGGGCCCGCCAAACACGGTCGTTTTAATAATATATACGCAGATACAGAGTTTTATAAAAAAACTGAAGATCACCCCACCTACACAGGTAACTGGATCAAACAGTTATGTACGGTTGCTAAGAAGTTCAAAGATCAAACTTTCATACGAGTACACGGTAGAACAACTGCTGATGTGGCCGACTTTGATGCAGTTCCAAACTTTCAAAAATTGGATATTGAAGAGTTCTTAGCTCGAATAAATAAAGCAAAGGGTCTATAAATGTCCAGCTATAAGAGAATTTTGGGTGACTATAATATTGTCAGTGTACAACCACAGCTTGGCGACAATGTTAATGTGGTCACGCACTCGGTTAATATCACTGGCAACTTAAACGTTGCAGGTAATATCACGTACATTGACGTTTCGGAACTGGTAGTCAACGACCCATTTATCACCGTTGCAGGTAACAATGCCGGTGCCGGTGCCGGAGCAACATTCCCACAACAGGGACTGGTTGCACAAACCGGCAACACCGGAACACCTACTTTTGCTGGATTGCGGTTCAACAACGATACAACCTCCTGGCAGATCAGTAGCAATGTAACCGCAGCCGGCGCAGCAATTACTGCATACAGTAATATTTCTCTTGGCGGCTCAACTGTGCCCGGGCAGCCGGCGAATTCTATTCAGTTTAATATCGGAAATATATTCACCGGCAACACAAATTTTACGTTTGATTACAGCATTGGGCAAGTGTCACTTGATGGATCTATTGCTCTAAAGAGACTAGCATCAGTACCGTCAGCAATAGCTACTACTCAAATAATTTATGCTAATACCCCGGGCAGCGGCGGCACTGGACTTTACATTCGTGATAGTACCATTAGTGACGAGCTAGTTAGCAAAACCAAAGCCATTGTATTTGGCATTATTTTTTAAGGAACAACTATGGCAATCACCAGCACCCAACTAACTACCACAGCGTCGGCTAATGTGTTTACCGCAGCAGGCCAACAGGCCATCACTGTGATATATCTTTGCAATACTACTGCAAACACAACCTTGGTCGACATGCATGTCACATCTGCAGTGGCTAATGCAGCAGCAAACAATCAAATTTACAGCAATCTGGCAATAACCGCAAACGATACGTATGTAATCTCATCAGAGAAACTAATTTTAGATACTGGTTATTTGTTAAGAGCAACAGCCAACGTGGCCAACAACATCACAGTAACAGTGAGTTCAATCGCGGTATAACTCATGGGAAACTGGGTTAAAAATCGTTTACTCGAAAGTGGTAGTACATCAGTTGTGATCCCGGCAGGGTCATCTGCTACCCGGCCCGATGCTCCTATATTCGGACAATTTCGATATAATACCGATACCGCAGCCTTAGAATTTTTTAACGGAGCGGCATTTGACGCCCTTGCTGCTGCAGGCGGGGTTAGCTATACGGTAGATAGTTTCACCGGGGATGGATCAACTACGGTATTCACAATGAGTGTCCTGGAATCCCTTTCTACACAGATTATTGTTTTTGTGGGATCAATCTATCAAACTCCCACTTCGGCTTACACTGTTAATGGTGGATATGATATTACATTCACATCGGCGCCGCCAAGTGGTGAGCCGATTAGCGTTATACACAGCACGAGTTAACACGATACATGGCCATCAATCGAATCTCGGGCAACATATTACAGGATAACCTCCAGCGTGGGGCTAACCTGTCTATCCAGGGTAATCTCATATACTTTGATGTTACGAGTAACCGTGTTGGTATTAAAACATCCACTCTGTCGGACGATTTCACTGTGGCCAACGTGGCTAACGTTGGTAACTTGCGTGTTACATCGGCCTCCGCTAATGCAGTTGTCTTTACTAATTCTGCACGTCTAGCCTCTGCTACTAGCAACTTGACCTTTGATGGATCTACGTTAACTGCAGCCGGAAATATCTCAGCCGGAAACATTGTGGCCACCGCAAGAGTCAGCGGAGCTAATGCTTACTTTACTGGCAATGTTGACTTACTGGGAAATTTGAATGCAACCTCGGGTGTAGTTTACAGCAGCCGTGGTGTGTTTTATGGTAACAGCACCACAGGGAATATTGCTGCTGTGATCGGAGTACCTGGGTATACTGTGCTGGGTACAAATGTTGTTTCTCAATTTGCCGGGAATGTTAACGCCTACAGCCAGATAAATTCTCAAAACATCAACAATGGCACCCAGGCCAGCACAGACCTGGTGCTTACAGCTAACAACGGCACTGATACAACTTATTATGTGAACCTGGGGATTGCCGGCTCAGCCTGGAACGGGACGCAATCAAACAGCTTGGGCAATGCTGTTGCACCTGATGATTCTTATTTGTATTCTCATGATGGTAACTTGGTAATTGGGACTGCGATTGCTGGCGATTCTCTAAAAATCATAGCCGGAGGCAACAATTCTAATTTTGTTGTTGCTGTGTACAGCAATGTTGGAGTTGCGATGAGTGCTAACATCAACATGAACTCGAGCAGCATTAACAATGTGGCTGCACCGGTTGCAAATGGAGATGCAACAAACAAGCTTTATGTTGATGGGATCACCTCAAACATTGTTGCCAATCTTGGTAATATAACATTTTCAAACACAACAATTAGCACCTCCCAGGCTACTGGAAACATTACACTTCTCCCGACCAGCAACAGTACCGTTATCATTTCGGCTACCAGCGGGCTTGTGTTGCCGGTGGGCAACATTACGCAACGCCCTAATCCAGCAACCACCGGCACAGTGCGATTCAACACAGAAACAGTCAGGGTTGAAGTATATGATGGCGCTGAGTGGGATAGTATTGCTAGCGGCGTAACAAATCAAATCTTGTACGGTGACAATAGCAATACAATATTCACTTTAGACCGTGTTACTACAGCCGCAGCAGCACTGGTTGCACTAAACGGTGTACTACAAGTGCCCAGTTTGTCGTATACTGTGTCTGGAAATTTAATAACTTTTGTTCAGGCACCTGCGATCTCGGACATTATCGACGTTCGCTTCCTGTAAACCCCACAGCATTATTAAAATTAGTTCTGGTAAATACTTCCTATAGCCCGATGGCAGGAGTATTTTTCAATGGCAATTACCAGAATTAACAACAACCAGATTAGCGATTCCAGCGTAGGAAACACATATCTGGGTATTAACGCTGCGGTAAAGCTTCAAAATTACTCAATTACTGCAACAAAAATTGCCAATTCGTTAACCTACGGTAGCGATTTGGTTATTACTGGTAACTTGACGGTTCAGGGAAATACCACAACGATCGACACAGTTAACTTAATAGTTGATGATCCGTTGATGCTGTTGGCTGCACAGCAAACAGGAGCTCCAGCAGTTGACATTGGATTTATTGGGCAACGCGGTACTTCAAACAACATTGCTTTTGTTTGGCAAGAATCTTCGAAGCAGTTTATTACTGCTTTCACAACTACTGGCATTTCAAACACTACAATTTCAGTTGAGTCATATGCTAATTTCCAAACACTAAACGCAAATGTCACTGGTATCTTAACAGTCACTGGTGCAACTGGTCTTACCGGCAACGCTACATTTGGCAACGTCTTTGTTGGAGCTAGCAAGACAATTGACGTTGGCAACAACATAATTACCAACGTTCAGACACCGACGGCTAACTCGGACGCTGCTACAAAAGGATATGTTGACGGCTTATCGGGCTCTGGCTTCATAGTCAGCGATGGATCAAATACACAAACCGTAGCAGGCGGAGAAACTTTATTTATTCGTGGTACCGCTAACCAAGTCAGCGTTGTTGTTGGGGCAACAGATAACGTAACGATTGGTCTGCCATCAAGTGTCACTATCTCCGGTAATATCACTAGTGGTAATTTAATTTCAAATGCACTTGTGCAAGGTGTAACAGTAACAGCAAGTGGTAACTTGAATGGCAACAATGCCACAATTACCAACGCAGTGGCAGCAGCAACTGGCGCATTTACAGGTAATGTGACAACTGGCAATGTGTCGGGCACTACTGTATCAGGAACAACTGGTGCATTTAGTGGCAATGTATTGGCCGGTAACGTAAACAGCAATGCCGCAGTATCAGGTGTTACGATCACAGCAAGTGGTAACTTGAATGGTAACAACGCCACAATTACCAACACAGTGGCAGCAGCAAGCGGTGAATTCAGTGGCAATGTGCTTGCTGGCAATTTGAATAGTAATGCCGCTGTAACAGGTGTTACAATCACAGCAAGTGGTAACTTGAATGGTAACAACGCCACAATTACCAACGCGGTAGCAGCAGCAACTGGCGCATTTAGTGGCAACGTAACAACTGGCAATGTGTCGGGCGCTACTGTATCAGGAACAACTGGCGCATTTAGTGGCAACGTAACAACTGGCAATGTGTCGGGTACTACAGTATCAGGCACAACTGGCGCATTTAGTGGCAACGTGCTTGCTGGCAATGTAAACAGTAATGCAGCAGTAACTGGTGTTACTGTAACAGCAACAGGCAACTTGGCAGGTGGAAATGCTAACATCACTAATGCTGTTAACGCAGCAACTGGCGCATTCACCGGAAACGTAACAACCGGAAACGTGTCTGGTGTCATAGTATCTGGCACAACTGGTTCATTCACCGGCAACGTTAGTGGTGGCAATATTAACACCAACAGTATTGTTGGTACCGCAGTAACAATTACGTCAACTGGCACGCTGGCCCTGGCTCCTACTGGTAATATTACAGTTAACAGTAAAAACATTAATAGCTTGGCAGATCCAGTACAAGCTCAAGATGCTGCTACTAAAATCTATGTTGACACTGTGGCACAAGGCCTGGATCCTAAGGCATCTGTGGTATATGCTACCAGTGCTAATCTTGCTGCATACACATATGACAACGGCACATCTGGGGTTGGTGCAACGTTAACAGCCCAATCTGTTGGTAATTTGCTCGTCAATAGTAATTTAGTATCTGCTGGTCAACGTATTCTGATCAAGGACGAAGTTGGCGCATATGTAAACACCACAACACAAAGTGCTGCATTTAATGGTATCTATACAGTAACCACAGCCGGCGCGGTAGCAGCAGAGTATGTATTAACACGGTCCACGGACTTCGATTTAGCTGCTGAAATGCCTAGCGCATTTACATTCGTCGAATCTGGTGGTACAAATGCTGATACCGGTTGGGTATGTACTACAAATAGTCCGATTACAGTAGGAACCACACAAATCATCTTTGCTCAGTTTTCTGGAGCAGGCTCATATACTGCCGGCAATGCATTAAGTTTAAATGGAACACAATTTAACGTACTCACAGATGGTAACATTAGTGTCAACGGAAGTAATCAACTTCATATTGTAGCCAGTGCTACCTTAGTAACTCCTAATATTGGTAACGCCACTGGTAATAGCTTGACGCTGTCTGGCAATGGGGTACTTTCAGCAACTACTGTTAATGCAACTGGTAACGTACTTGCTGGCAATGTAAACAGCAATGCCGCGGTAACTGGTGTAACGATCACAGCAAGCGGCAATCTAAATGGTAACAATGCCACTATTACCAATGCAATAGCAGCAGCAACAGGTGCATTCTCTGGCAACGTATTAGCTGGCAATGTAAACAGCAATGCAGCGGTAACTGGCACAACTGGCTCATTTACTGGCAACGTGCTAGCTGGCAATTTAAACAGCAATGCAGCAGTAACTGGTGTAACAATCACAGCAAGTGGTAACTTGGTTGGCAACAACGCCACAATTACCAATGCTGTGACCGCAGCAACTGGCTCTTTTACAGGTAACGTACTTGCTGGCAATGTAAACAGCAATGCTGCAGTTACTGGCGTTACTATCACAGCAAGCGGTAACCTGAATGGCAACAATGCCACAATTACCAACGCAGTTGCAGCAGCAACAGGTGCATTCTCTGGCAACGTAACAACTGGTAATGTGTCAGGTACTACAGTTTCTGGCACAACTGGCTCATTTAGCGGCAACGTACTTGCTGGCAACTTAAACAGCAATGCCGCTGTAACTGGTGTAACAATCACAGCAAGTGGCAATCTGAATGGCAACAATGCCACTATTACCAACGCAGTGACTGCTGCTACTGGTGCATTTACTGGCAACGTGCTAGCTGGCAATTTAAACAGCAATGCTGCTGTGACTGGTGTTACAATCACAGCAAGTGGTAACTTGAATGGTAACAACGCCACAATTACCAATGCAGTGGCTGCTGCTACAGGTGCATTCACAGGTAATGTAACAACTGGCAACGTATCAGGTACCACAGTATCCGGCACAACAGGATCATTTACGGGTAATGTACTTGCTGGAAATTTGAATAGCAATGCAGCGGTAACAGGTGTTACGATTACTGCTACTGGCAATATTACCGGCGGCAACATCAGTACTTCCGGTAAAGCCAATCTTGGAAATATTCGAATTAGTGGCGATGATATTACTGGCACAAACGGAATTGTCACATTCAACAGTGCAAATGCAGACGTTGACTTTAAGTTTAGTGGAACCTCTAATGGATTGTTAGTACTCGATGCCGGTACCAACACAGTTAACATTGGTACAGTTACTCCGGTAACTGGAGCCAAACTGCAAATTGCCAGTACTGACTCTATATTGGTTCCGGTAGGTAATACAACCCAGCGTCCCACAGGCGTGACTGGCATGGTTCGATTTAACACTGCGTTGGATCAACTTGAACTGTATGACAACACCACTTGGGTTGGCGTAGGCAGTGTGTATACTGTTATTACTGCCGACGAGTTTGTTGGTAACGGTGTACAAACTAACTTTACGCTGACATCGAACAGCACAACTGCTGCATCAATTGTTGCTATTAACGGTGTGGTACAGATTCCGACTACTGCTTATTCAGTAAGCGGAAATGTATTGACATTCACCGAAGCACCAGCAGTGAGCGATTATGTGGATGCACGTTCACTAACGACTACTGCTACAGTAACTGGTATAAGCAATGCACCGGGTAATGCTGTGATTTCGGTTACTGATACAACTGCTAATATTTCTATCACAGGTAATATTTTACCAACCGCAAATGCTGTTGCAAATATCGGTAGCACAACATTACAATTCAACACAATCTTTGCCAGTACACTAACTGCTACTGGTAATGCTAACGTGGGCAATCTTGGTGCAACCAACATTGTCGGTACACTTACCACAGCAGCCCAGACTAACATCACAAGCGTTGGCACTTTAACATCGCTTGCAGTTACGGGTAATATCACAAGTGGCAACTTGAGTGGCACAAGCATAGTCGGTACACTTACCACAGCAGCTCAAACTAATATCACAAGCGTTGGCACTTTAACATCGCTTGCAGTTACGGGTAATATCACAAGTGGTAATGTGCAAGGCACTACACATTCGGGCACAACTGGAACATTTAGTGGTAATGTGACAACCGGCAATGTAAGTGGCACAACAGGTGCGTTTACCAATGTGGGTGGTACACTTACTACAGCAGCGCAAGCTAGTATTACAAGTGTTGGCACATTAACATCGCTTGCAGTTACCGGTAATATCACTGGTGGCAACTTGAGTGGCACAAGCATAGTCGGTACACTTACCACAGCAGCCCAGACTAATATTACATCAGTTGGCACCCTAACAAGTTTAGCGGTAACTGGCAATATCACAAGTGGCAACTTATCAGTCAGCACCGGCACAGTAACTGTGGGCAACATAGTTAATGCGAATGGCAATGCAATTGGTAATATCGGATCATCAACTCTGTACTTCAACACAGTATTTGCCAAAGCAACCTCGGCACAGTACGCTGACTTGGCTGAAATGTACGAAGCAGACCAGTTTATTCCCTCGGGCACAGTGGTATGTTTTGGTGGTAGTAAAGAAATTACAGTGTGCAGCGAGGACGGAAGTCGTAGAGTTGCCGGGGTTATTTCTACCAATCCCAGCTACATCATGAATGCTGGCTTGCTGGGAGACTGTGTGGTTGCTGTGGCTCTAACCGGTCGTGTACCGTGTCGTGTAACTGGTATAGTACGCAAGGGAGACATGATGGTTGCCACAGGCGATGGCCGGGCACGTGCAGAAGAAAACCCTGCTACCGGATCCGTAATTGGCAAGGCGCTGGCAGACTTTGATGGTGCCGACGGAGTTATCGAAGTTGTGGTTGGTCGACTTTAAATAGTAGAGACTTGAACAATAGGGCTGTCGCGACAGCCCTATTTTTTTGGATAAATATCTGATTGTTAAGGCAGAATAATGGGATTAACACGCATCACAGCTGGCCAGATCAGCAATATCGACTACAAACAGGCAGTTCGTGTAATTACGTTGTCTAATATAACCCTGTCCGGGGGTGCTCCTACTGTAGTAGATGGCGTAACTCTGGTTCTGGCAGATCGAATCCTAGTTGCAGGTCAAAGCACAGGCTCTCAAAACGGTCTTTACTATGTTACTATCCTGGGAACAGGCGCTGACGGAACCTGGTCTCGCACAATAGATGCAGATGCAACAGGAGAAGTTGCTGCCGGCATGATTGTAATGGTAACCGAAGGTACTACTTACAAAGACTCTCAATGGAAACTGACCACAAACAATCCAATTGTAGTCGGTACAACTGCTTTAACATTTGAGCAGAATTCTGCATTTGCATTTGGCAACGTGTATGCCAACGGTACAGCGGTGATTGCTACCACTGTTGGTGACACACTAACGCTCACTGCCGGTACAAATATTCAGATTATAGGCAACATATCAGCAAAGTCAGTGACCATTGCGGTCACAGGACTTAGTTTAAATTCAATCAGCAATGGTACTAGCAATGTAAACGTGGTCAGCAGTGGCGGCAATGTCACAGTCGGAGTTGGTGGTACATCCAACGTTGCTGTGTTTTCTAGCTCTGGGGCAAACATTACTGGCACATTAGGGGTCACTGGTAATATCACCGGTGGTAACGTTAGTGGGACCACAGTATCGGGTACCAACGGCACGTTCACTGCTAACGTCACAACCGGCAATGTGAGTGGTACTACAGGTGCATTTACCAATGTCAGTGGTACATTAACCACAGCAGCACAAACTAATATTACCTCAGTTGGCACATTAACTTCACTTGCAGTTACCGGTAATATCACCGGTGGTAACCTAAGCGGCACTAGCATAGTTGGTACACTTACCACAGCAGCTCAAACTAATATCACAAGTGTCGGTACACTAACATCACTAGCAGTTACGGGTAATATCACAAGTGGTAATATCCAAGGCACCACACATTCGGGTACAACTGGTACATTTACCGGCAACGTAACGACCGGCAACGTAAGTGGCACAACAGGTGCGTTTACCAATGTAGGTGGTACATTAACCACAGCAGCACAAACCGGTATTACCTCAGTTGGCACATTAACGTCACTGGCAGTTACCGGCAACATCACCGGTGGCAACTTGAGTGGTACTAGTATTGTCGGTACCATAACCACAGCAGCACAAACTAACATTACCAGTGTTGGCAATTTGACTGGATTGACAGTAAGCAATGTATCCGGTTTAGTTAATTTCATAACAACTGCTAATGTCTCGTTAGGTAACGTAAGTAATTTGCACATCACCGGTGGCAGTAACAATCAAGTTCTTACAACAAATGGAAGCGGTGGCCTAAGTTGGACCACAGCAAACGGTAATGTTATCATTGACTCGTTTACTGGTAATGGCTCGCAAACTATCTTTACTCTGAGCACAACCCCCACAAGTAATAATTTCATACAGGTTAACATTAATGGCATAACTCAATTACACGATGCATTTACTGTAAGTGGTGCGAATGTAACAATGTCGGCAGCCCCTAACAATGGATCCAGCGTAGAAATGACTACATTTAATTTAGGTGGTGGAGGTGGTGGAGGTGGAACATCAACTGCTGCCGCAGTAGGCTATTCATTAATATTCGGAGGATAACATGGCAGCACCAAACATAATCGGCGCAACAACAATCAATGGTAAAACAACCGGTGCAAATCTAACAACCACCGCGGCAACTACTGTATTAAACAATGCCAGCGGTAGTGGTAAATGCTTAAAAGTAAACGTATTAAACGTAGCTAATTACGGTAATAGCGTAGCTAATATTACCATTGGTTATTATAGTGCAGCCAACGTTGGAGGAACATTGTTTCAACTTGTAGGTAATGTAAGTGTTCCTAGTAATAGTACATTAAATGTTATTGACAAAACAAGTCAGTATTACCTAGAAGAAAACAGTAGTCTAGGAGCAACCGCAGGGACGGCAAACACATTGTGTGTTACTTGCAGTTATGAGGATATAAGTTAAAATGGTTAAAAGATATTATGGGGGTGTAATATCTGCCACGCAGGCTGTGGCCAATGTCACATCAGCTTCTGGATTTTTTAATACTACTCAGCAAATGCAGGCAACACAAGCAGGAATTTGGCCAGGAATGGTTCCACCAACGATAGAATATCTTGTAGTTGCCGGCGGTGGCGCCGGCGGTAAGACATATGGAGGTGGTGGAGGTGCAGGCGGTTATAGAACAGCTACCGGACTTTCAGTTTCTTCGGGGTCGCCTATAACAGTTACTGTAGGTGCCGGAGGCCCAATTACGTCTGATACCGGATCTAGTGGCAGTGATTCAGTATTCAGTTCTATTACTTCTACCGGCGGTGGCGGCGGTGCCGGAGGCCTTGCTCAACCAGGAATTACCGGCGGTTCAGCAGGCGGTAACTCTGGATTTCAAAATGGTGGTGGTGTAGGTGGTCCTGGAGCAACAGCAGGAACTGCAGGACAAGGTAACGCCGGCGGACGAGGGGGTAGTTTCCCTATAACCGATGGAGGTGGAGGTGGAGGTGGCGCAAGTGCTGCCGGCACAAACTGTCAAGATTCTCGTGGTGGTGATGGTGGAGCGGGTACTGCATCATCCATAAGTGGAACATCTGTAACTTATGCAGGTGGAGGCGGTGCTAATAATCTAGGACTTGGTGGTGCAGGTGGTGGTGGCACTGGAGCTGCCGGATCATCAGTGGCTACTTCAGGAACACCAAACACCGGTGGTGGTGGGGGTGGTTCATATAGCGCAGGTACTCCGGGTGCAGGTGGATCCGGTATAGTAATCATTCGTTATCCAGATAGTTACGCAGCCGCAACATCTACTACAGGATCACCAACAATAACAGTAGCCAGCGGATATAGAGTATATCAATGGACCAGCTCCGGTTCAATAACGTTTTAAATAGGAAATTAAATGAGTCATTTTGCAAAAATAGATGAAAACAACACAGTAATACAAGTTATTGTAATAGAAAAAGATGTTGTAGATACCGGTATGTTCGGCGATCCAAACAGCTGGATTCAAACCAGTTATAATACTAGTGCAGGAGAACATAGACTAGGTGGTACTCCGCTTCGTAAAAATTATGCCGGTACAGGCTACTCATATGATAGCACAAGAGATGCTTTCATTCCACCTAAACCATTTGCAAGTTGGGTATTAGTAGAAGATACTTGCTTATGGGAACCACCTACTCCACGGCCATCTGATGGAAAAATGTATACCTGGGATGAAGATACACTAGCGTGGGTTGACATAACTGTGTGACTTTACTAAGGAAAATTAGATTAACTAGACAACTTAAGAATAATCAAGTGCATAGCAAAAGACCTCATACCGACTGCACCCTTCCTGTTGTCGTAACGCTAGCATAAGTATACCAAAGGTTCTATATAATGGCACTAACTGTACTTCAACCATGGGGCGCTAATTCCGAAGCAACTTTTACATTCGGTGGGTTATCAATCACCGGTAACATCACAAGTGGCAACGTTCAGGGAACTACTGTATCCGGCACAACAGGTACATTTACGGGCAATGTAACAACAGGCAATGTAAGTGGTACAACAGGTGCGTTTACTAATGTGGGTGGTACTTTAACCACAGCAGCACAGACCGGTATTACCTCAGTTGGTACGTTAGGTAGTTTAGCAGTCACAGGTAACATCACAAGTGGCAATGTAAGTGGTGCTACAGGCGCATTTACTAATGTGGGTGGTACTTTAACCACAGCAGCACAGACCGGTATTACCTCAGTTGGTACTCTAACATCACTGGCTGTAACCGGCAATATCACAAGTGGTAACGTTCAGGGTACTGCGCATACAGGCACAACTGGGACATTTACAGGTAACGTAACGACAGGTAATGTAAGTGGTACAACAGGAGCATTTACTAATGTAGGTGGTACATTAACCACAGCAGCACAGACCGGTATTACATCAGTTGGTACTCTAACTTCACTGGCTGTAACCGGTAATATAACGAGTGGTAACCTAAGCGGCACTAGCATAGTTGGTACACTTACCACAGCAGCTCAAACTAATATTACAAGTGTTGGTACATTAACGTCACTGGCAGTTACAGGAAATATCACCAGTGGCAATTTAAGTGGTACTAGCATTGTTGGTACACTTACCACCGCTGCTCAAACTAATATTACCAGTGTTGGTACTTTAGGTTCGCTTGCAGTTACAGGTAACATCACAAGTGGCAACGTTCAAGGAACTACTGTATCCGGCACAACAGGTACATTCACTGGTAACGTAACAACTGGTAATATTAGTGGCACAACAGGTACATTTACCAATGTGGGTGGTACACTTACCACAGCAGCACAGACCGGTATTACCTCAGTTGGTACTCTAACATCACTGGCAGTTACCGGTAATATAACGAGTGGCAACGTTCAGGGCACTGCGCATACAGGCACAACTGGTACATTTACCGGCAATGTAACGACCGGTAACGTAAGTGGTACTACAGGCGCATTTACTAATGTGGGTGGTACTTTAACCACAGCAGCACAAACCGGTATTACCTCAGTTGGTACATTAACATCACTGGCTGTAACCGGTAACATTACAAGTGGTAACGTTCAGGGAACTGCGCATACAGGCACAACTGGGACATTTACAGGTAACGTAACGACCGGTAATGTAAGTGGTACAACAGGTGCGTTTACTAATGTGGGTGGTACTTTAACCACAGCAGCACAAACCGGTATTACCTCAGTTGGTACTTTAACATCACTGGCTGTAACCGG
>Ga0181349_1000029_pt1 | contig 48284 bp, 67 predicted proteins | sample Su13VDMM110SD_FD_130106 | JGI IMG/M metagenome (GOLD analysis project Ga0181349, IMG submission 130106) | Freshwater viral communities from Lake Michigan, USA - Su13.VD.MM110.S.D | ecosystem: Environmental > Aquatic > Freshwater > Lake | place: USA: Michigan | collected 2013-07-16 | reverse complement strand
GATCCTGCAGCGCTTCCGTCGCCCAATGGTGCGCGGCGGTCCCTAGCCGCGCCTCCTCGCCTTCCGTCTCGTCGTAACGGGCCTGCATTGCGAAACTGCCCGGGCAGCGCGACCATATCGCCGCGCTGCTAGGACGAAGTACCCCCGGCACACTCACGGTCACGCCGCCGCAATCGCGTCGACTTGCGCTTCCACGACCGGGATAAGGTCGGGACGCTGCAGGAGATCGCCAAGCTTCTTGACGCCGACGGTCTCGCACATGCCGGTAATGTCCAGCACGGTCAATTTACCGGCGTTCTGCAGAGGCGTGACCTTTTTCATGAGGGCCTGAAAAAGCACGATCGGGGGGTGCACGGCGGCGGGGGCCGGGGCGGGCGGCGGCTCTGGCGGCACAACGACGTCGCCGCCTTCGGCCGCGCAAATATCCGAAATATCGACCGTGTCGGCCGCGCAGATTGGCGACGCGGGAAGTGCGGCCCGGAGCTCTGCGGTCACGGTTTGCACGAGCGCGTCGGCGACGCCCCGCTTTTTCCGCCAACGGCCGTCCGCCGTGCGCGACCCGCCGCCGTCCGCCGTGGTCGCGTGGATCCGCACATCCCAAGGCAGGCCGTCCGCGTCGACGGGGCCGCCAGCGCTTTGCACGGGCTCCGGAGGATCCGCCGGGCCAAACGCCGCCGTGACGTCGTCAACGGGGGCCGGGGCGGGGGGCACGACGGCCGCCTGCAGCTTTTGCGTCGCCTCTGAATCGTCCGCGACCAAACGAGCCGGCGAGGCGTCGGCGAAGGGGGCGGCGCATACGCTGGTAAGCAAAGCGACAAGCGCCGCGACCTCTCTAGGCGTGGCTGTCGCCGTGTCGAATGTGATTTGCAAGGCCGTGGCCTCCTGTTTTGCATGTTGACGGCGGAACCGTTACCGACCTATGACCGGGGCGTCAACACTAATTGCAGAGCCCGCCTTGCCAATCCTCCGGCCGTACCAGAACGATCTAGCCGCCGCCGTCCGGGCGGAATGGGCGGCCGGCGCGCGCAACGTGGTGATGCGGCTAGACACCGGCGGCGGTAAGACCGTTATCCTTGCGCATCTTATCGGCAATCAAGCGGCGGCCGTCATTGCGCACCGTCAAGAGCTGGTCGGACAGCTTTCGCTAGCCCTCGCGCGCAATGGCGTACGGCACGACATTATCGCCCCCGACGCAGTCCGGCGCGCTATTGCCCGGCTGCACATAGACGAGCTAGGCCGGAGCTATTACGCCCCGGGCGCGCCGTGTCGCGTCGCTGGCGTCGACACGCTCAACAATCGCCGTGACGAGCTCAAGGCTTGGGCGTCGACGGTTACGCTGGTTGTGGTGGACGAAGCGCACCACGTGGTTGCGGGCAACAAATGGGGCACGGCTATGCTCCTGTTTACCAACCCGGCTTGCAGGGGCCTTTTCCCGACCGCCACGCCTCAACGCGCCGACGGCAAGGGGCTAGGCCGGCACGCGGACGGGCTAGCCGACGCCATGGTGCAGGGCCCGCCTATGCGGTGGCTGATAGATCACGGGCATCTTACCGACTACCGCATGTTTTGCGTCGAGAACGATATGCGCCTGCTGGAAGACGACATAGGCGCAAGCGGGGACTGGTCGACCGCCAAGCTTCGGGCCGCCGCCCGCGAGTCGCATATCGTCGGGGACGTGGTCGCCCGCTATCTTGAGTTTGCGCCGGGCCTCTTGGGCGTGACCTTTTGCCCCGACGTTGAAACGGCCGGCGAGATCCAAGCGCAGTATGTGGCCCGGGGCGTCCCGGCCGCGCTCCTCACCGGCAAGACAGACGGCGGCGTGCGGCGTCACACGCTCAAGAGATACGCCCGGCGCGAGATCCTGCAGCTTGTCGTCGTCGATATCGTGTCCGAAGGCTTCGACATGCCCGCGATCGAAGTCGCCAGCATGGCCCGCAAGACCGCCAGTCTGGCGACGTTCATGCAGCAGTTTGGCCGGGCGCTCCGGCCCATGCCGGGCAAGGGCGCGGCCCGCATCATAGATCACGTCGGCAACTTCCTTCGCCACGGGCCGCCCGATCGGCCCCGGCCGTGGTCGCTGGACCGCCGGGAGCGGCGAAGCGGCGCGAGCTCGGGGATACCGCTTCGGATTTGCCTCCCGCACGGCCCGCACCCGGGCTGCTATCAGCCCTACGAGCGGACGCTAAAAGCGTGCCCCTATTGCTCCTGCCCTGCACCGCCGCCCGTCGGCCGGTCCAGCCCGGAAATGGTTGACGGGGATCTTAGCGAGCTGGATCCGGAAACCTTGGCGCGGCTTCGGGGCGCGGTCGACGTCATCAACCTACCGGCCGAAGCGTACCGGGCGACACTGGCGGCAAAGCACGTACCGGAGATCGGGCAGCTTGCGCTAGTCAAACGCCACCACGTCCGCCAGCTTGAACAAGTCGAGCTCCGGAACGCCATGGACCTATGGGCCGGCCAACGCCACGCGGCGGGGCGGACCGATTCGGAGATCCAGCGGGAATTCTGGTTTACCTTCGGGCTTGACGTCATGAGCGCGCTCGCGCTTGGCCCGGCGGACGCCACGGCGCTAAGGGGGCGCATTGAAGCATGACCAAGACACGCAAAGATGCGCACCTATGGGAGCGGGATCCGGACGACTGGTACGTTGAGCCGGAGAAAAGCGTTCGCCAGCTTCTAACCGTTGAGAGCTTTGACGGCTGGACGCACGACCCGTGTTGCGGGGCCGGGACGATTCCGCGCGTGCTGGCGGCGCATGGCGTGACCGTCACGGGGTCGGACATAAAGGACCGGGGCGCGCCGTGCTTTGCGGGCGTGTCGGACTTTATCGCGACCGGGTGGCTTCCCGAAGGCGTGCAGCACGTCTGCATGAACCCGCCGTACTTTAAGGCGGCCGGGGCCGAAGCGTGCATTAGGCAGGCGCTGGACCACGCGCCGGGCAAGGTCGCGGCGTTCGTGTCGGCCAAATTCCTTTACGGCGGCGCGCGCTCCCGGCGGCTCTACAAAGCCCGGCCCCCCTCGCGCGTGTGGCTTCTCACCGATCGGCCGTCCTGCCCGCCCGGGGCGTGGCTGGCGGCCGGCAACACGGCGGGCGGCGGCGAACAAGACTTTGCGTGGCTGGTATGGGACGCCGTACCCTTGCGGCATCCGGCCGGGGCGCTCTCGTGGGTGGGGTGGCTATGACGAGTGAAGCATACGCACAGTCCCAAGTGAGGCTAGAAGCGCCACGGGCCGGCGTGACCCTCTGGCGGAACAATGTCGGCGTCCTGACGGATCTAACCGGACGGCCCGTGCGCTTCGGCCTTGCCAACGACTCTCGCCAGCTTAACGAAGCGCTCAAGTCGTCGGATCTCATAGGCTGGCGGCCCGTGCTGATCACGCCGGAGCACGTCGGCCGGACCCTTGCGCAATTTGTATCGCGGGAATGCAAGGCCCCCGGGTGGAAATACACCGGCACGGACCGGGAGCGGGCGCAAAAGGCTTGGCTGGATCTGGTCGCGGCGGCGGGGGGCGATTCTGCATTTGCAACCGGGCCCGGGACATTGTAGCTATGACCGCTACGTCATAAGTCGGGAGACCTTCAGAATGCCTTTTATCATTACCGTGAGCCGGTACGGCCATGGCAACCCGGAACATTGGGACGTGTACGAAACCACGCGCGAGACCAAGGCGTTTTGGTTCGTTCCGGGGTGGAGCGGCGGCGACCGTCGTATTGCTAAAGACGAGGTTAGCGCGGTCCGCGAGACCAAGGCGGAATGCGAGGCGTTGAGGACCGCCGGCCTTGAGGCTTGGGAGCGTCACGCCGCCGAACGCCGGCCCCTTACCGACGAGCTTCGCCGGCTTTATGATTTGACCCGGGACATGGACAAGGCCCGCGACGCAGAGCTTGCGGCGATCCTGAAGGGCGGCGCGACATGAATCCCCGTACGCCCCGTTGGCAGGCGATGAATGCGGCGCGCGACGCCAAAGTGCTTGACGCGGCTTGCGCCGTGGCGGGCGAGACCGGCCTGCAGGGGCTTACCCGGCGGGCCGTAGCGGAACGCGCCGGCGTGGCGCTTGGGTCCGTGAACCTATCGTACGGCGACCTTGCCGGCCTGCACCGGGCCGTGGTGCAGGAGGCGATCGCACGCCCCTTGCTAGGCGTACTTGCACAAGCGCTGGCAATGGGTGATCCTGTCGCCCGCGACGCGCCCGACGGCCTCAAAGCCGAAGCCCTCGCCACCGTCCAGTAAAGAGGTTTCCGTATGGACTCCCTTCCGGGAGCGCTCGCGGCGTTGGCGGCGAGCGCACAATTTGTCACGTGGTACGCGTACCCGTCCGCCAGCCGGCCGGGCAAGATGGATAAGATTCCGACGCTTTGGCATAGCGGCGCGCCCTGTAACGCGCACGAGCCGGGCAATTGGACAGACGCGGCGACCGCCGTCGCGACGCAGCACCTAGCCGATCGCGGTTACGGCGCGGGCATCGGTTTTGTCTTTACGGACGCGGATCCATTCTTCTGCTGCGACGTCGACGGCGCGCACGACGGCAACGATTGGTCGCCTTTAGCGCTCGAGCTGGTCGGAAGGTTCCCGGGCGCGGCCGTGGAAGTCTCGCACTCCGGCCGTGGCCTGCACATTATCGGCCGACTCACCGGGGCCCCGCCGCCGCACAGTACCAAGAACGTCGGGCTCAATATGGAGCTCTACACGTCCAAACGCTTTATCGCCCTTACCGGGACGCACGCGCACGGCGACGCCGGCACGGACTGTACGGCCGCCTTTCATGCCGCCGCCGCCAGCTACTTCCCGCCGACGGCCGGGCAGGGCGTCACGGCTGGCGAGTGGACGACGGGGCCCGTGGCGGAATGGGGCGGGCCCGAAGACGACGAGACCCTGATAGCCCGGGCGCTCAAGGCGAGCGACAACAGCTCACGGGCAGTCTTCGGCGGGCAGGGCTACACGTTCCGCCAGCTCTGGACGGCGGACGTACCGCACGACGCCCGGAGCGAGTGCGATCAAGCCCTAGCCGGGCACTTGGCATTCTGGACGGGCAAGGATTGCGCACGGATTGAACGGCTCATGAGAGCGTCGCCGTCGTACCGGGATAAATGGGACTCGCCGGCCCATGCCAATTACCTTGCGACGACGATCCTCAAAGCCTGCAGCTACGTGACCAACGTCGCCGTGGATCTCCGGGCGGCGCGGGCGTCGGATCCAGACGGGCCCGGGGACTTTGTCGACCCGTCGCAACAGCTCGCGTTCTTTGACGGATGCACGTACATTCTGCAGGAGCTCGAGATATACGACGCCAAGCGAAACCGGCTCATGAACCGGGAAGCGTTTGACGTGTTGTTCGGCGGCCGGGTGTTTGTCATAGACGCGGCCGGCGAGAAGGTGAGCGACAGCGCGTACAAGTGCTTGACGCAGTCGCGCGTTAACCGGCCGCTCATTGTCGACGACCTTTGCTTCCGGCCCGGGCTGGCGACTGGCGAGATCATCCGCGAAGGGGCGTGGTCCGCCGTCAATACGTACGCGCCGTACGTCTGCGTCGCGACGCCCGGGGACGCATCCCGCTGGCTAAGGCATCTCGCCCTTATGCTCCCGGACGCGACGGATGCGCGGATCCTCATTGAGTACCTTGCGCGGGCCGTACAGTATCCCGGCGTCAAAATCCCGTGGTGGCCCGTGCTGCAAGGCGTGAAAGGCAACGGCAAGACGCTTATTGCTGTCGTTATGGAATACTTGTTTGGCGAGACTTACACGTACCGACCCAATACCGCCGCCCTTGCCCGGGACGGGATGAAATTTAACAAATGGCTGTCCCGTAAACTTTGGGTCACGCTGGACGAGCTCGCCCTGCACGACAAGCGGGGCTTCATGGAAGAGCTGAAGCCGATCGTTACCGAAGCCCGCGTGACCTATGAGGCGAAGGGCGTCGACCCGGTCATGGGGGACAATACCGCCAACGGAATCATTCTCACGAACCACAAGGACGGCTTGCCGCTCACGGACGGGGAACGGCGATACGCCGTCTTCTATTGCGCGCAACAGTCCGAAGCCGACCTTATCCGGGACGGCATGACTCAACAGTATTTTGACGACTTCCTAGCGTGGCTGCAGGGCGGGGGCTTTGCGCACATAGCGCACTATCTGCAGACCTATCCGCTCCCGGCCGTGCTCCCGAATCGCGCGCCGAAGACAAGCGCCACGGCCGAAGCCATTACGCAGGGACTAGGGACGGCGGAACAGCTCGTACAGGACGCGATCGAAGAGGGGCGGCAAGGCTTCGCCGGGGGATGGGTCTCGAGCCATTACCTAGACCAATTGCTAGACGCGCGCCGGCTCAAGATACCGCTAAACAAGCGGCGCGGCATGATGCAGTCGCTAGGGTACGACTGGCATCCTTGCCTCCCTGACGGCCGCGTTCATGAGCCCGTCGCCCCCGACGGCCGGCGGTCAAAGCTTTACGTCCGGCCCGGTCATTTATCCCTGCAGCTTACGGATCCGGCGGCGATCGGCCGGGCGTACACGGCGGCGCAAACCGTGTCGGCATTTGGCGCGGCGGGCTCGGTAATTAGTATCAATAATAACCGTTGACGGGGGCGTCATAGGCGCCTAGTGTTCCCTTGCAAGACAGGAGAACGACCCATGACCTACACCGTTTACCGCCTCACGAATAATTGGGGCCGCCGGGGAAACGCTATCAACTGCCAAGAATCGGTTATCGGCCAAACGTCCGACCCGGTCGAGGCGTACCGCATGAAAGACGGCGTTCGGAAGTACGGCGACGTCGTCAACGTCGGTACCGCCATTCGCGACGAATCGGGCGCGCCGGTCCGTTGCTTCGACCTGTATGTTGCTGTCGTCGGCGCGGACGTGGTCGCGGCCCAAGAGGCCGACCCTGACTTTTCAATCAATCTGGACGTCTTTTTTGCCGGCTTGCTGGCGGCGCGCGCCGCAAAATAGGCGCTTGACGGGGCCCCGGGTTATCGGTACAGATAACTCACAGACAGGGAGACAGACCAATGCTTCATTTCAGAGACGGCCGGGCCTTTGAAGGTCGCCCCATGATGCGGGACGGCAAGCCCTGCATTGACGTGCAAGGCAAGTGCAGCCGTTGCGGCGGCGAAGGCCGGTCGAACGCTTGGGCGCACACCGGGTACACTTGCTATCAGTGCGGCGGCGACGGGCGGGGCAAGGTTAGCCGCGTGCCCCTGTACGCTCCGGAAGAGCTGGAAAAGCTCAACGCCGCAAAGGCGAAGGCGGACGCGACCCGGGCGGCCAAGGCTGCAGCCAAGCACGCGGCGGCCGAATCCAAGCGCCTCGAGGCGGAAGCGGCCCGGGCCGAAGCGCTGCAGGCCAACCCGCTCTTTGTCCGGGCGCAGGGTCACGCGGGGCGGAACGAATTTATTGCCGACGTGGTCGCCAAGTGGCGCAGCGCGGACCTTTCCGAAAAGCAAGAGGCGGCCCTGCTCAACGCCTGCGCCCGGATCGAAGCGCAGGACGCCAGCAAAGCGGCGGCCAACGCGGCCGGGTGGCTTGGCAAAGTCGACGATCGGCTCGAGATCGACGGCGTCGTGCTCTTCATGAAGTGCGTTTATTACGGCGCGGGCTCATGGGATCCGAACCGTTATCTGGTCAAGATCCGCAACGCCAACGGCGCGGTGCTCTCGTGGTTCACTTCATCGGCCCGGTACGTTGAGGGCGACCCCATGAAAGGGACCGCCAAAATCAAAAAGCACGACGAATTCCGGGGCGAAAAGTCGACCGTGATCGGCAATTTCCGGGCCGTAAAGGGGGCTTGACGCCCCCGGGAATTAAGCGTACAAATAACTTGCACTCAAGGGAGACAGCAAAATGATCTGGTTTCTGGTTCTAGTCGTGGCGGCGGTCGCTTTCGCCGTCGCGGAAATCGCTTGGCGCGGGAGGGCCTTTTAATGGGGATCCAGTATTTTGACGAATGCCCCGCGTACGTCGCGGCGGTTTGGGAGGGCGGCCGGGTCATGAATCCGGACGTCGTCAAATGGTCGGGCAACGGCCCGCCGCCTGCGATCGGGTCGGTGATCCGGTATCGCGGCCGGGAATTCGGCGTCGTGGCCCGCTACTTTGTCGAAGAAAATTGGCTTGGCGTCGCGGCCCGGCCCGACGGGTGCAGCTTCGCAAGCGTCCATGACCACGTCTTCGGGGCGGAAGTGTGCTGCGCATGACCCGGAACGAAGAGCTCAACGCGTTGGCCCGGGATCTCGCGATGTGCGACCTTGGCCTAGCCATGACCAAGGGCAAGCTGCGCAAGCGGTACGCCGCACACCGGGCCGCGTGCATGGCCCGGATCAATGAGCTGGACCCGGTCGGGCCCGGCATGACGGACGAAGAGCTTTTAAGGGGGCTGCAGGCGTGACCGACGAACAAATTTTGCACATCGCGCGACGACTGTCCGTCTCTCTGGGCTACAGCGTCGCGCGTCTCGCCACGTGGATAGGCGAGGATCTGGCGGACATGCCAGAGGATCCGGAGCTGCGCAAAACCCTGCAGGATGCGGCCAAGGCCCTGCAGGACGCCCGGGCGCGGATCCAAGAGCTCGAGGGGCGCGCATGATCACGTTCGAGCTGCGCACCGTCACGGGTCGGGTCATTGAGACCACGGACCGGGCGGACCGGGCGAGAGAGCTGGCGGCGTACCACGCCGACCGGGTCGGGATCACTCTCATGGTCTACAGGGTCACGACCCGGGAAGCCCTGCTATGCACCACGCCGGCCCGTATGCCCTACGCGCCTGCAGAGCCGGACAGGAGCACCGCGCCATGAGCGAGCGCCGGGTATTTTACGAAGTGCATGAAGTTGGCTTCGGCATTCTCACCACGATCTATGTCGCCAATAGCGAGGCGCGGGCTCTCGAATACGCTACGGAAATGGCGAACCGACGACGGGCGACCATGAGAGTCGTCCGCGTCGTGGCGCTCGCCGACGTGACCTTTACGGTCGCTCCGGACTACGGGCCGAAGCCCGAACCTAGCTAGGCCGACGGCGCGGGACACCGTACGCATTGAGGCATGTCAGACACCCCCCGTGGCGCACGCTATGGGGGGTTTTACCATGGGTGGCGCATAGACCCTCAAAAGTCGTCAGACCCGCCCTACGGGCCGCAGCTCGCGCCGTGTCGGCATCCTGTACGCCCCGGACCATGCCGGCCGACGTAAAGCACGTCAGACACCCCCCGTGGCGCACACTATGCGCCGTGTTGTCGTGGATCTCGCACCGGCCGACATAGGACGTCTTATGCTCCCGGCGCGCCACGGCCCGGGGATTGTCGTCCTGCAGGGGTCCGCCGGGCGTCTCATACTCTCGAGGCGCGCCGCCAAAGGTAAAGCACTTGAGACATTTACCGTGGCGCACGCCGTAAGGCGTCGGGCCGTGACGCCGACAAAACCCGTCGTACGTTTTGCGGCCCGCCGTCCGCGCTTTGAATCGCAGGCTGGTTTTGTCGATCGCCAGAGCCGCCCGGAACGTCCCGGCCGTCGTAAAGCACGTCAAACATTTGCCGCTCGCGACGCTATGGGGGACGGTAATATGAATCGGGCAGTAGTCGATATACGTCGGCAAATTAGCGGCGCGAGCCCGGGAACGGTCCGGGTTAATTACTGGACGCCCGGGAACCGACGGATCGCACTCTAGGCATTTTCCCGTCTGGGTCCGGAAGCGCGTAATTCCATGCACGGCGCACACGTGGACAAATTGCCGTAGCTTCCGCTCGCGGCTCATGACGCGCGTTACGGCAAAAGAAAGCTGCATTGAAGCGATTTTTTGAATTAACGCCTCGTCGTCGTTGGTTCTGGAAATGCGAATTCTCCTGTATTTTCAATGGTCGCGGGACTTCCAGAACGAAACACGTCCTTAGCCGTTTTCCATAGATATATTAAGCGGTACCCATACTTGGTCTACGTGCATGTTGCAAGCACCGTGCACGCGTGCATGTGGAAAGATGATGCATACCCTTTAATATATCTATCAGAATCCTCTATAGAAGGTAAAAAGTGCTGGAAGTGCTGGAAGAGACGCTAAAAACCCTTGCGCATCAATGCTTTGCGCGTTCCGGGACGTTCTGGAAGGTGCTGGAAGTGCTGGAAAACCCGTGACCCTCTTGCCGTGGCGGGCCGGGCGGGGCATTTAAGACCCATGGCGCTCACCGATAAACAGGAAGCTTTCGCGGTTCATTACGCCCGGCACAACAACGGGTCGGCGGCCTATATGGCGGCCTATAACGCTAAGAATGCTCTGCCCGCGTCCATTGCGGTCGAAGCGAGCAAATTAAAATCGCACCCCAAAATAGCTCAAAGGGTCGCGGAGCTACGGGAAGCGGTCACCGCAACAAGCGACGTGACCCTCGAGCTCAAGCAAATCTTCGCCAAGCTATGCCTGCAAGTGGTGACGGATCCGCGCGAGCTCATGGTTCTGCGGACCGGAAATTGTCGCTACTGCAATGGCGAAGCGTTTGCGTATCGTTGGCGCGATGGGCCCGAATATCAGAAGGCCCTCGCCGACTGGCAACGGCTTGCGGAAAAGGGCGTCGTCGAGGAAATGCCCGGCTGCGAAGGGGGCTTTGGGTGGCGGCCGTTCCACGCCCCGAATCCGGAATGCCCGGAATGCGGCGGGGGCGGAACGCATCATGCGTCGCTTAAGCCGACGGACGAATACAGCCCGGGCGCGGCGGCCCTGTACGAAGGCGTCAAGCAAACCGCGCACGGTATCGAGCTCAAGATTGCGGACCGTACGAAGGCCATGGAAATGCTGGTCCGTATGCTAGGCGGCTTCGACGATAAGCTAGAGCTCAAGGGCCAACTGGCGGCGACGATCAAGGCGGCGGTCGCGGTCGCCGGCGATCAACATACGGCCGCCGGCATGTACGCCGAAATGATCAAAGGCCGTTGACGCCCGCGTCATAACCGGCTAGCCGTAGCGGACAGCAACGGGAGACTGCAATGGTTTATGTTCCGCCTTATGGCCTAACCGCGTGGTGGGTGCGTTGGTACCGGGTGTTCAAATGACGGACGGCGCGCACAACAGCGGGGACGTCATACCCCTTACGGCCGCGACGCAGCTCCGGACAATTCTCGAGCGCATCGAACGGCTCGAGGAGGACAAGGCCGCCGTTATGGCGGATCTCAAGGAAGTCTTTGCGGAAGCCAAAGGTAACGGCTTCGATACGAAGATTCTTCGCAAAGTCGTGCGGCTGCGGAAACAGGACAAGGCGAAGCGCGACGAAGAGCAAGCGCTTGTCGACCTGTATCTGGACGCGATCGACGGGGGCGACGAATGAGCGGGGGCCTGACGTCCCGCCAACGGTCCGCCCTGCACCGCCTGTCGCTTGGACCCGTCGTGGCGACCGTTCGGAATCCGCAATACGCCGCTCTCGAGCGTCGTTGCTTGGCGCACGGCGAGGAGGGGCCCGGCGACGGCTGGCGGTACTGGACGATCACGCAGGCGGGCCGCCAAGCGCTGCAGGCCGGCCAATGAGCGGTAAGAGCTACAAGCCGTGGGGAATGCGCCAAGATCAACGGCGCGCCCTTCTAGCGCCCCCTGCAGCCCCGCCAATGTGCCCCCGCTGCAAAACCCCCGCCACGGGCAAGCCGGGCGGGTGGTGGTGCGGCGAATGCAGCGCGCCGGTTACAGGGCCGCGCCCATGAACGCGCGCTTCCCGCCGACGGGCGACACGCCGCTAGACCGGATCCGGCGCGAGTATGACTTGCCCCCGGCGACCGCGTCGCTCTTGCTCGCGTTCCTCGAGCACCCCCCGGGCGCGTTCATTCCCCGGCACGAGCTGGCAAAACACTTCGGCCGGGCGCACCGGGCCGAATGCGTCCAGCCTCAACTTGACGTGTTGCGCAAGAAGGTTGACGCATGGGCGTTCCGTGCGCCCCGGGGGCAACAACCTAACGGCCGCTGCGTCGGGATCGACCCGGCGTTACACGAGCGATTGCGCGCGCTGGTCTCTTGAGGCATCTTGCCGCCGACTCAGGAGAGCGCGCGTGGCAAACGGAATCCTTCAACCCCCTGAATTGCGCGGCGTCGGATCTCGTACGCACGTCCTGCCCGGGATCACCCGGACCTTTACCGGCACGACCGCCGCGACCGCCGCAATCGACGCGGCCGAAGTGCTGCTATTCGCGACGCAAAATTGCTGGGTCTACCCGGCGCAAGCGAGCACGGCCGCCGTCGTCGGGACGTCAATCCCTGTACCGGCCGGCATCCCGTTCTATGTCCAGATTACGCCGGGCGATATCATCAACGTGATCCGTGACGGCGCGGACGGTACGCTAACCATTATCGCGACGGCCCCGTAATGCTTATCGCCCCCGGCCTCATGGGGTGGAGCGTCGGCCGGCCCCTTGCCTTGATAGGAAATGAAATGGTCCGGTCTCAAGTTTTCACGTCAAGCGGGACTTGGGTGGTCCCTTCCGGCGTCAACACGATTGGCGCTATGCTGGTCGGCGGCGGCTCGGGTGGCGGCGGCGGGCACGCCACGGGCGGCGCTGGCGGCGGCGCGGCCGGCGCGTCCACGATCATGCAAGACGGAATCCCCGTCACCCCCGGGGCCACTATCACCGTGACCGTCGGTGCACTTGGCGCGGGCGGCGCGATCGGATCCAACGGCACGGCCGGTACGAATTCGTCGATATCCGGCGCGCTCATCAATGTCCCGATCGCCTCTAACGGAAACGTCGGGCAGACCGGGGCGGCCGTTAATGGCGGATCCGGCGGCAACGCCGTGGCGGCCCCCGGCTTGCCCTTTTCCGCCACGAGCGGCGGAACGGGCGGCGCGGCGGCGGGTGCGTCGGGCGGCGTCTTTACCGCGCTTGGCTGGGGCGCTTATGGCGGCGGATCCGGCGGCGCGGGCGCGGGCACGGGCTCCGGGGGCGGCGGGCTTGGCCGCAATTTCACGGGCTCCGGCACCGTTGCGGGCGGCGCGAATATCGGCGGCGGATCCGGCGGCGGGTCACTGGTCGGCATTGGCGGCGCGGGCGGCGCGACGGGCGTCGCCGGGTCGCCTCCTGCGGCCGGTAACTACGGCGGCGGGGGCGGCGGGGGCGGGCAGAACGCAGCGGGCGGCGCGGGCGTCGGTGGCGTAGTGGTGATCTACTTCTGATGGGACAAATCGCCGCGACTCCACGTATGGACGATTTACTAGCGCCTCCCGGCGTCCGGATTTTGCGCGCCGCCGAAGGGGGCAAACGATTGGAACCGCGAGTAAGCCCTAACGAAGTGGCTCTTGAGCTCTTCCGGGAGCTCGGGGCATCCGTGCGCCGGATCGACGACAAACTAGACCACGCCCGGCAAGAGCTCGCCGAAGTGCGCGGGGCGGATATCCCGGGCGTCCTGCACGCCCTGTCCAAAGAGCACCAAGAGCACGACAACCGGCTAACCAAGCTCGAGGAGGCGGCCCGAACGGCGACCGCCGTTGCGAAGCCGTGGTGGTGGTTCGGGCAAGAATTGATCAAGCCGCTTATTGCCGCCGCCGTTGGCGCGGGCGCGGCGCTCATGGCGCTAAAGGACGCGCCGCCCCCGTGAAATGGGCCAAGGATCTCTTTTACGGCCCGGACGGCGAGACGCTGCACTTGGGCCGTTGCGGATCCGTGCCCATGTTTTTCTCTGGTCTCACGCTCCCTTGGGTCCAGCTCTTCCGGTCCGGGTCGATCGACTACGCGTCGACAATGGTCGGCTATACCGCGCTCGCCGGGGCCGTTTGGGTGCTTGTGCAGGGCGCTAAAAACATGGACATAATGCCCGGCACGCCCCCGCCGGCCAACCCGGCCCCGGGCGGTAAACCAACGGGGGCCACAACGCCATGACGCAGCTAGCTAACGGGGGCGCGTTCTGGAATGCGCTCCGGGCGCACAAGATCATGGGCGCGGCGATCGAGCACAGCGAGGTCGACGGAATCGTGACGCTCTTAAGCGCCATGGGTGCGGCGGGATGGGGCCGGCGCTTTACCGCGTACGGGCTGGCGACCGCTTACCACGAGACCGCCGGAACCATGCGGCCGATTCACGAGTACGGCTCGCGCGAATATCTGCGCAATAACTACGACGTGACGGGCCGTCGCCCTGCGTACGCCCGCAATATGGGCAACATCATGCCGGGCGACGGCGTACGGTACGCCGGCCGGGGATACGTGCAGCTCACTTGGCGCAACAACTATGAGCGGGCCGGGCAAGCGCTTGGCCGGGATCTCGTGGGGCAACCCGACGACGCCATGCTTCCGGAAGTGGCGGCCGACGTCATGACGCGCGGCATGGCGGAAGGCTGGTTTACCGGCCGCAAGCTGTCCGATTTTATCACCGGCACGCGTTGCGACTTCAAGGGCGCGCGGGCCGTCATCAACGGCACGGACAAGGCGGCGATTATCGCCAACGTCGCCGACAAATTTCTTGGCTGTCTCACCGCCGGGGGATGGGCGTGATTCCGCTTTGGGGATATCCCGCCGCCCTTGCCGCCGCTCTCGCGCTCGTGGTCGGGATCCAGACGGCCCGGGTCGAAAACCTGCACCGCGACTTGACGGCCGCCCGGGAACAAACCAAGGCGGCCCGGGATCTCACGGCGGCGAGCGAGCGGGGGCGTGACCGTGAGGCGCGCGCCGCTCTCGCCAGCTTCGAAGGGCTGCAAACAACGTGCGTCGCCATGAACGCCGCCGCAATTCAGAAGGGCCGGACCATTGAACGGATCGTATCAGCGCCGGGCCCTGTCGCTGGCGGCGCTCGTGGTATCGTTGGGGCTCTCGAGCTGCGCGAGCTGGTGGGTCAAGCCCCCGCCGTCCCCGGTACGCCCTGACGTCTGCCCGCCGGCCCTGTCCGCTTCCGTCCCGGACGCCCCGCGCGTACCGGACGGCGCGGGCTTCCCGGCCCCGGTCACGCCGGAAGAGCGGACCGCCGTCGGCCTGTATCTGTCGTGGCTGGCGGCCTTTGGCGACGCAGACACGCTGGTACGCGAGAGATTGCGCCTTGCGCGGGCGGGCTGCGTCCAGTAGCTTCCGCCTGCATGGCTAAGGTCTCCCTCCCGTTGACGTGCAGCAAGGCCCGCGCTTCCTCCCCCGGCGAGCGCGGGCCTTGTCATTTCCGGGCCCGGGCGTCATAGTCCGATCGCGCCCAAGGGAGGGGCGATCACATGCCTACATGCCCCGACAATCTTTGCACCGGCACGCACTACCTTGCGGACTCGCCAGAGCTAGGCGCTTGCCCGTCCTGCTGCACGCCAGAGGCCATGCAACGGCTAGACCGGACCGTTGCGGCCCTTACCGCCCCGAAGCCCTTTAGCGAGCAACTAGACGAGCTCGAGGGCATGGTTAGCACCATGCGCGACACGTTCCGGGAAATGGAGCTCGAGCGGGACGAGCTGCAAGACACCGTCGCGGACGCTAAGGCATCCCTGCAGCGCTATTTGAGCTTGGAAGGCCACGGCGCGAATCCCGTCACCTTGCCGCCCGGCTCGCTCCGGGAGCTTTGCGAGACCTTGGGAATCTTGTGACCCCCGAAGGCTTCGATTGGCTCGCGCCGGATTATACGGCCGTTTTTAACGCCCGGATGCGGCGGCTTGCATGGATTCGCGAGGATCCGGACAACCGCTTGCCGCCGCTAAAGGCGTTCTACCGAGAGCACCCCGCGCAATTTATCCAAGACTGGGGCGTGACCTTCGACCCGCGAAACGCTGACGTCGACATTCCGACGTTGGTCCCGTTCCTGCTGTTCCCCAAACAGGAAGATTGGTGCGCATGGGTGCTGGATAGCTGGCGGAACCGTCGTCACGGCCTGACGGAAAAAAGCCGGGACTGCGGCGTTTCGTGGCTGGCAATCGCCTTGAGCTGCAGCCTTTGCCTATTCCGCGACGGAATGGTTATTGGCTTCGGGTCACGCAAGGAAGAGTATGTCGACAAGATCGACGGGCCCAAAAGCCTGTTCTACAAAGCCCGGAAATTCATGGAATACTTGCCGCCCGAATTCCGGGGCGGCTTTAACCCGCGCGTACATGCGCCGCATATGCGCATGTCCTTTCCGGATACCGGGTCGCACCTAGCGGGCGAAGCGGGGAACAATATCGGCCGGGGCGATCGGGCCGCGATCTATTTTTTCGACGAGGCGGCGCACCACGAGCAACCCGTTCTTGTCGACGCGTCCTTGTCCGCGACGACCAATTGCCGGATGGACGTTTCGTCCGTCAACGGGCCGGCAAACCCCTTCGCGCAAAAGCGTTTCTCGTGGCCTAGCGAACAAATCTTTGTCTTCGACTGGCGGGACGATCCGCGCAAATCCCAAGAGTGGTACGACCGGCTCGCCGCGCCCGGGGGCCTAGACCCCGTGACCTTGGCGCAGGAAGTCGACCGGGATTACAACGCCTCGCAACAGGGCGTTTTGATTCCGTCGGCGTGGGTGCAAGCGTCGATCGACGCTCACCTAAAGCTAGGCATTGCCCCCGTCGGCGGCCGTACGGGCGGCTTCGACGTGGCGGACGAAGGGAAGGACGCGTTGGCGCTCGCGCTGCTCAATGGCTGGTATCTGGAAGAGCTGCACGAGTGGTACGGCAAGGGCGACGATATTTTTTCGAGCGTCGAAAAGGTTTTCATGCTTTGCGACGACTTCGGCGCGCCGGGCTTCAAGTATGACAGCGACGGGCTAGGCGTCGGCGTTCGGGGCGACGCCCGGGTGATCAATGCGACCCGGCTCGGGGCGGGCCGGCATATGCTGGACGTCCGGCCCTTCCGGGGATCTGCAGAAGTGTACGACCCGGAAGGCTTCGTCGACCCGCGCGAGAAGACAAACCCGGACCGCAACCCGCTCTTGGCGCGGCGTAACAAAGACTTCTTTGTCAATTGCAAAGCGCAATCGTGGTGGTCGCTCCGGCGGCGCTTCGAAGCGACCTTCCGCGCCGTGACGGAAAGTGCGCCCTATAACCCGGACGATCTCATAAGCCTGTCCGGCCGGCTCCCCTTGCTTGGCAAGCTTACCGGCGAGCTCTCTCAACCGACGTACGATCTGCGCAACGGTAAAATCCTGATAGAGAAGACGCCCGACGGGAGCAAAAGCCCGAACCTAGCGGACGCCGTCATGATCGCATACAGTCGGACTTCTCGCGAGCCCATGCGGATTCGGGCCGGCGTGGCAGGAGACATAAAGTGAGCGCAGTACGCCCCCGCCGTCAAATGAAGCTGCGTCCCGGCGTGGCGCGCGAGATCCAGCGCCCCGGGCAGGAATTTGACGCTTTCGCGCCTTACGTTCCGGCTCCCGGCGTCGCGCCAAAGACGGCCCCTTCCCTTGCCATGGACAGCACCGTCTATGCGTGGGCAACGCAAGCGTCTCTCGCGTACGGCGAGGGCCTGACGTTTCTCGGGTACCCGTACTTGACGCAGCTCGCCCAACGGCCGGAATTCCGCCAGATTTCGACCATTTGGGCGAAGGAAATGACCCGCCGATGGATCAAGATCACGTCGGCGGGCGGCGAAGCGGACGAAGAGAAGATCAAGGCTATCGAGGCCGAAATGCGCAAGCTTCGGGTCCGCGACGTCTTCCGGAACGCCAGTCTCGTAGACGGGTTTTTTGGCCGCGCGCATATCTTTATAGACCTTGGACCGGCCAAGCCCGGCGAGCTGGAAACCCCGCTCGTGCTGGATCCGCGCAAGATCCGCCCCGGATCGTTCCGGGGGCTTCGCGTCGTGGAGCCGACGTGGGTTTACCCCAACGCGTACAACACGGCCAACCCGCTAGATGAAAACTATTACAAGCCCCGGGATTGGTTTGTAATGGGCGACCGGGTGCACCGCTCCCGGCTCATGACTCTGGTCTCCCAACCCGTCCCGGATCTGCTCAAACCGTCGTACAGCTTCGGCGGCCTGTCGCGCACTCAACAGGCCATGCCCTATGTCGACAATTGGGTTCGCACGCGCCAAAGCGTGAGCGACCTTCTGCACAGCTTCTCGAAAACGATCCTTAAAACCAATATGTCGGCCGTCCTGCAGGGCGGCGGCGCGGACGCGTTGAACGAACGGGCGTCCCTGTACGCGGCAACCCGTGACAATAAAGACCTGATCATGGTCGACATGACGGAAGAGGATATCGTTGACGTTTCGACCCCGCTTGGGTCGCTGGACAAGCTGCAAGCGCAGTCTCAAGAGCAAATGGCGTCGATCGCCGGGATTCCGCTCGTGGTGCTTCTAGGCATCACGCCGTCCGGGCTCAACGCGTCCAGTGACGGCGAGATAAAGACGTTTTACGCGGCGGTAAAAGCCGCACAAGAGGATCTATTCACGGACCCGCTCAACGTCGTTTTGGCGGTCCTGCAGCTCTCGCTTTTCGGGTCCGTAGATCCAAACGTAGGCTTCGAATACCTCCCGCTTTGGGAAGAGGACGACACGGCCCGGGCCGGCGTCCAAAAGACCATGAGCGAGATCGACACTAGCTACCTTGACGCGGGCGTCCTGTCCCCGGAAGAGGTACGCGAGCGGCTGGCAAACGACCCGGAAAGCCCATACGCGGGCCTTGACCTTAGCGCGCCCCCGCCAGAGCCCCCGGAGCCGGACGTACCGGACGACGCAGAAGAGGACGAGCCGCCAGCGCAAGACGCGGAATGGGACGAAGGCAAACACAAGCGCGCCGACAACGGGCAATTCGGATCCGGGGGCGGCGGCTCAAACAAGCGTGACCCTAAGCCGGCCGCCAGCGAGCCGGCCGCCAGCGAGCCGGCCGCCAGCGAGCCGGCCGCCAGCGAGCCGGCCGACGCGGAAGCCGCCGCCAAGGCCGAAAAGAAGCGTCTCGAGGCGGAACGGCGCGCCAAGGTACGGGAAGCACACGCGGGCCCGGGCTTCGACCGTACGGACGCTTTTACGGCTCCGGCGGACTTCAACGCGGCGGACTTCGCCCGGCTGCACGACAAATTCGACGTCACCGAAGCGGACATTATTAACGGCTTCCCCGACGACACAAGCGAGAAGCTAAAGGACGCTGAATCGCGTATTGCCGCCCGCGCGCCGACGAACCACGAGCACAAGCAAGCGGACGGGAGTTGGACGCCGGAGCGTCAAGCGCTGCACAAGTCGATCATTGACGAATTCTTTACGCGGGAAAAGGTCGACGCGGCGCGCCCGGAAGACGGCAAAGCGCCGACGTTTACCGTGCTTGGCGGCCGGGGCGGATCCGGCAAATCATGGTTTGAAGGTCACGTGTACGACCCGGGCCGCGCGATCGTGCTGGACCCCGACCACATCAAGGCTAAGCTTCCCGAATTTGAGGGGTGGAACGCCGCGCAAGTGCACGAGGAGTCCAGCGAGATCGCAGACGAGATAACCCGCGTCGCTCAAGAGAACGGGCTTAATCTCGTGCATGACGCGACCATGAAAAGCCCGGAGAAGGCTAAGGCACTCGTGCAGGGCTTCAAGGAGCGCGGCTATCGGGTCGAAGCGCATTATATGCACCTTCCCCGCCAAGAGGCGGCCAAGCGCGCCGTTGGGCGTTTCCTCAACCCGGACAGCGGGCGTTACGTCCCGCCGTCGATCGTGCTCGGGAACACCGAGAACGAAAAGTCATTCGAGGGCGTTAAGGATCTGGTCGACGCTTGGTCATTCCGTGACAACAACGTCCCGCAAAACACGCCGCCCGTTCTGATATCGGAGAGCCGCCCATGATTCCGTCCCCGGCCGAAGCCCCGGACCTATACGACGACGACGACGCCCGCCCCTTGCGGGACGGGACGTCAATCCAGTACGAGCCGCCGGCGTGGCTCAAGAAGAAGCCGGAGCCGCCCCGCGACGACGCGTAAGCGCTTCGCTCAACAGCTCCCGGATCTTATCGTTGCGGCCGTATGTGGCGGGCCCGGGCTCCGCGTCGATCGCGGCGATCTCGCTAGGCGCGAGGGCGACCGCGATCCGCTTCAAGGGCTCGCCGTGCTTGACGGGACGGGCCATTAGATCGCGCCCCTGTAATGCTTCGCCAGCTCTTCGGCGGATCCGGCCCATTCAAGGGCGGCGGCTTCCGCGTCCGCTAGGCTGGCGAATGACCGGGTCTCGAACACGCCGCCCTGACGAGCGGCAATCTTGCGGGCAATGCCGGGGCCGCTATGCGCGGCGATCTCGAGAAATTCCGGGTCGCTGCAATTGAACGCGAGCGGGGCCGGAACGCTCCCGACGAAGGCGAACCGCCCGGCCGGGTTAGGTATTAGGTGCATCATGACTTGTCCCATTCGTCGTAAGCCTTCCCAAAGGCGTTTTCGAAGTCTTGTTCGGCCTGCCCGTAGTCGCCCATGAACCGGCTGCGCAGGCATTGCAGGAGTTCGACTTGCCACCGCGCGAGTTTTTGCCCGGGGCGCAGATGCGAGACGATCTCGCGCGCCCGCTCCTGCACGCTCTCTTCATACTTGGCGCGGGGGGCCGCCGCGATCGCGGCGGCGGCGGCTAGAAGCTCTTTTGAAACGATCACGGTCTGGTCTCCCTTTGTTGCAATTATTTGTACGCTTTATTCCCGGGGGCGTCAAGCCCCCTAGTGGTATGCGGTCCAGTGGCGGGGCCGGCCGTCCCAAAGGTACGCGCTGGCGTAGCTCTCGATAGCGATCCGGCCCCGGGCGATCCGCTTCACCATGGCGTCGCCTTTGAAGTGGTCGATCGCCGGAATGCTCTTCCCTTGGGCCCAACCTTCGTTTCCGTTGCTGGCGTCGGCGCTATGGATCTGGCGGATCACGACGGTCGACTTGCCCCGGAGCTCAACGACTTGGTACCAATCAATGTTGGTTTGCTCGTAGCCCCAAGAGCAAACGAAGATCGACCCGACTTCGCACCCGTGACCCTTGGCCCGGGCGGCGGCGTCTTCGGCGGCGCGCTTGGCCTTGGCCGCCAGCGACGCCCGGCGGGATTCGAAGTGCTCCCGAACGGCCCGCTCGCGGCTCGCTTCGTTCCGGTAGTAAAAGTGATAGTCGGGCTTGTTCGCCTTGCCGTGGTAGCCCTTCGCGAAAGGCTTTCCGTTCGAGTCGGTCCAGACGTACGCGACGGCGTCGGACAGCTTGTCTTTGACGATCACGGCCCCGGCGGGGGCGCTGCGGACGGGGGCGAGAAGTCTGTTCATGTCGTGGTCTCCCTTGGTTTGTGAGTTATCTGTACGCTTAATTCCCGGGGGCGTCAAGCCCCCTAGTTGCCTCCCTTCCGAAAACACCGGGCGCAAATGCCCCAATATTGCATGTCGCCAAGTCCCTTCGGCGGCTCGCTCTCGTGGCGATCCAGTCTCACGCGTCCGCAAGCGGTCGATCCAAGCACATGAGCGTGAAACATGCCGCCCGCTTTCCGGGTCGATCGAGCCCAAGCCGTATAACCGTCGGGCAGGGCCGGGATGGACGAAGGGGCAATATGCGAGCTCATGAGGCGACCCTTTCGACAATCACCGCGACCCGCGCTTCCGCTTCGGCCCTGCTGTTGTGGACTTCGATCAAGCCGAAGTTATCGACGATTGCGACGTACGGACCGAACCGGCCAATACAATCTTCGAGAACCAAGAGCCCGGCCTTGTGCGCCCGGGCAATGGCGTAGTCTTGAGAAGAGAAGCAAAGCATCGAAGGGTCTCCCTAACCGGCTGAATTGCCGGTACAGTCGGTATATAGCCGTTATCCGTACGAATAACAAGGGCCCTCGTGAAAAAAGATCAAACCATCCCGGCCGTGCAGCCAAACGAGGGGATCCGACTCGCCTATCAGCGCGCGCTAGACAAACAGATCGACCGCATGGCGAAGGACGTGCAACGCGTGATCCTTCGGACCTATGCCGCCAATCCGCCAGAAATGGCGCAGGACGCGTCTCCGGCGGCAGAGCTACGCGCGGCCCTTCGGAAGCTTACAAGGCGCTGGCAAGCCGATTTTGACGCCCTAGCGCCGGAGCTGGCGAGATACTTTACCACGAGCGCGGCGGACCGTAGCGACCGGGCCCTAAGCGCCATGCTGCGCAAGCGCGGGTTTACGGTCCGCTTCAAAGCGAGCCGGGTACAGAACGACGTCGTACAGGCGAGCATTGGCGAGAATGTCGCCCTGATTCGCAGCATCCCGGCGCAATACATGACGGGAGTCGACGGGGCGGTCATGCGCAGCGTCACGGCGGGGCGTGACCTTGGCGCACTGGCAAAAGAGCTTCGCCAGCAACACGGCGTTACGACCCGGCGCGCGGCCCTGATATCCCGCGACCAAAACAACAAGGCGACGTCGACCCTTACCCGCGTGCGGCAAAAGGAGCTCGGGATAACCAAGGCGATTTGGGTCCATTCCGGCGGCGGCAAGCACCCCCGGCCGGAGCACGTGGCTTTTAGCGGCAAACAATACGACGTTGAGAAGGGCGCGTATCTTGAGGGCAAGTGGACGTGGCCGGGTTTTGAGATAAACTGTCGTTGCACGTCCCGGAGCGTTATCCCCGGGTTCTAGCCCTTGCGGCCCCCGGGCGTTGCCCTTACGCTCGCGTACCGGAGAATCGACCCGTGCCCTATGAAATGCCGCCGATCATCACCGCTACGGGCGGCATTGAGCTGCACGGCCGGGAAGGCGTGACGATCAATTTTAAGTTTGGCACGAGCTCGCTCGAGTTTCTCGATCTCTGGTTTGAAGTCGACGGCGTGTTGCGAAACGAGCTTACGCCGGGCGCGACGGTTTACGAAAAGCTCATCACGCTGTCACAAGACGACGTCGTCGCGATCTGGAATGCGGGAATCCCCCGGGGATCCGGCCGGCTCTTCGCCGTGCGCCTGTACGGCGTGGACCCGCCGCTAGTGATTTGGGACGGCCGAATTGCGATCCGGGGCTATATCGAGGAGCCCCCGGCGTGACCGAAACCGTCCTAATCTCGCCGCAAGGGCAAACCGAAGTCATCTTGACGCCGATCGGCGCACCGGGCGCGCAAGGGCCCCCGGGCGCGGACGTGCGCGACCCGGATATCCCTTTCCGGACCACGGTCGACGACAATGTTGCGTTTCTGGTCGGAAACTCCGGGCTCGCGCCGCCCGGGGAATTCCGGCTCGAGCGGATGCGATACACGGCGCTTAAGACAAGCGGCTCGAATCTGGACGTACAGGCCGACGACGAGACATGGCAGATCGTCAATTCTGCGCACGTCGTGCGCGACGGGTTCTACCATTGGAACCTGTCCGGCGAGAATAGGATTTACGGATGCGCAAACATACCGTTTGGCGAGATTTTCGAATTTTGTACGTCGGCGACGTCAACGAGCACGCTGTTTCTCGGTACAGACGCGTACATGGTCGGGATTTCCGACGCCGGGCAAACAATTGAAATTCCGGCGGCGACGCGGATCGCTATTCGTCGGCAGTCTAGCGGAATTTTTTATCTCGTGGACTACACGCCGACGACTGACGGCGCGTATCGTTATGTTTCTGTCGTGCTGGACCCGGAAACCCCGTACGCAACGCCCGCCGGCAACGTGCAGGCCATTAACCGGCTGGATAGTATCGCCGGCCCGGATTGCGCCGTAGTCACGCCGTCGCCGACCAACCTTCCCCAAGGCGTGACCATTCGTTACGAAAAGATTTCGACCGATACGGACCCGATCGCGGCGCGGATTTTCGGGAACGGTACCGACGTTGCTTGGCTATCGTATCAAGGGGACAGCGTCACATTTCGGACCCGGTTTTTCAGCACGCCAGCGCTCCCGGTCGCGTCGATGCGATGGGAATTGGACAGCTATTCGCTCGCGCCTCGGATCGACTTTTACACGACCGACGGCACATGGAAGCTTCCGCCGCTTGCCTCGCACATAGAGGGGCAGCTTGTGCCCGGCGGCGCGGGCGGCGGCGCGGGCTATTGCGGGAGCTCCGGCGTCCGGGGCGGCGGCAATGGCGGCAATGGCGCGTCGCTGGTTCGGTTTACGCGGGCGGCGTCGGATCTCGCGTCGTCGATCTCTGTCGCGGTCGGGGCAGGCGGCGCGGGCGGCGCGGGCGTTTCCGCAACGGGCCCGGGCGGCGCGGGCGGTAACGGCGGCGCGACAAGCTTTGGCAACAGCGGTTCGGAATACTACGCCTATACGATCGCACCCACGGGCGGTAAGGCCGGCGCAACCGGCACGAATACCCAAGCGACCGCGTCCGCCCAAGGTCTCCCGGCCGGGACGGGAGTCACGGCTAACGCGTCCGGCGGCGACGGCACGGGCTCGTCTATCGGGTGGGGCTATGGCGGCGCGTCCGGGGGCGGGATCACTACGGCCGACGTGTACGGCAAGGGCGGCAACGGCCGCGACACGAACAACGGCGCGACGGCCGAAGCGGCGGCGGGCAGCGCAAGCACGCCGGGCGGCGCGGGCGTCGCGGGCGGCGCGGCGGCGGCCATAACCGGCGGCTTCCGTCCGGCCCCCTCTGGCGGCGGCGGAGCGGCCGGCTCTCCGGGCGGCGCGGGCGGCGACGGCGGGGGCTATGGCGGCGCGGGCGGCGGCGGCGGGGCATCGCCTGACGGCTCGCTGTCCGGCAAGGGCGGCGACGGCGCGGGCGGCGCGGCGCTCATCATCACGTATTTCAAGGGCTAGACCATGGGCGTACCGTCTGTTTCAACGCTCGCCGAACCGCCAACGGCCCGCTTCGGCGCGATCGGGCAAAGTCTCGGCGCGTTTCTCTGGTACGCCACGTCAAGCTACGCCTTTCAGGCAAAGTTTAACGAGATCATGCGCGGATCCGGGAATACCGCGCTCGTGGCGGGGGGCTTTGAGATCGCCCCGTTTGCGATTGGCGGGAGCTTCGCCAGTCGGGCGAACCAAGAGGCGGCGGCAACGTACCGGCCCGACCAATACGGCGTGTCAACGGTCCATTATGACGACGTCGACGACACGGGCTACAGCGTGTCGGGCGTGTGCTTTGACGCGCGGGAACGCATGGACGCCCGGCTTTCCGGGAACCAAGTCGTGCATTTGCTCAACGACCAAGGGCAGGCCGACGCGGTCGCGGCGGCGGGCCTTACCGCCCTCACGCCGGCAGAGGGCGCGGACAACTGGCTTAACGCGTGGTCGGACCTGACGACCGGATACCGCCAGTATCTCGAGAACGCCAGTAGCGGCCGGATTATGCAAGTCTTGCTCGGCCGGTCCCTGTCGCTCACTAACACGTGGGCCTATCAGCGGATCCGGCAAAAACAGCTCGCATACATCGGCGCGAGCGGCGGGGCCGTGATCAAGGCGCTCGAGGCTTGGGATCTCGAGTACGCGGACAGCGTGCACCCCTCAATCGCCGGGCAAACCGTGTACGGCGAACGACTGGCGGAAATGGTCGCGCTGCGCTGCTATGGCGTCACGTCCTACGTTAACGCGTCGGGCGCAACGATCACGATCTATAACGGCCCGTCGATCGCTTCGGCGTCCCTGTCGTCGGACGGCCTCACCGCCACCGTGACCCTCACCCAAGAGTCGGGCGACACAATTTACATGCCGCCCCGCGACGGCCCGCCGCCTTGCGGGTTCGCATTTTACAGCGCGGCGGCGGATATGGATCGCGTTTTCACCACGGGAGACCCGCCGCCAATCCAGCGACCAACGCAGCCTTGGGGCTGGAACAGCACAAGCCGGGCGTTGACGTTCCCGCTTACGACGCCCATTACGGGGGGCCTTAAGCTGGCGTTCCCGGCCGATAACGTCCCGGACTTTAATCCGGATCTGGTTATTTCGGGACGCACTTCGGGCAAGCCTTTGCAAACGTGGCCGTCATGATCCAATTTGCTTTCGACCGATCCGCCCGCCGTTATGACGTCGACGGGCGGCTGCACGTCGTCATGTCCAACATCAGCAAGGCGGCGGTTAACCCGTACTATGGCCGGGAGATTCCGAAGTGCGAAGAGCTGCGGCTAGACCCGAACAAGGTCTATTATCTGCTGCGGGATCCGGAAGAGCTCGAGCGCGCCGCGCCGACGTTTAACAATCTCCCGCTGCTATCCAAGCACGTCCCCGTGTCGGCGCTAGACGACGAATCGCATCAACCGGACTTTGTCGTTGGTTCGCTCGGCACGGACGCAGTATGGCGCGACCCGTATCTGCGCAATTCGCTCGTGGTTTGGGCGGCCGGCGCGATCGCCGGAATCGAGAGCCGGGATCAACAGGAATTGTCCGCCGCGTACCGTTACGACGCCGATATGACTCCCGGGACTCACGGGGGCTTGCATTTTGACGGCGTCATGCGAAACATACGCGGAAACCACGTGGCATTGGTCGAATCAGGCCGGGCCGGGTCGGACGTAGTCGTTGGCGATAGCCAAACCGAAGGATTGCCCATGTTGCTCACGTCGCGCACCGCTCTAATGCTCTCCGGCGCTCTGGCGGCGGCGATCACGCCCCGGCTTGCGCAAGACGCGCAAATTGACTTCGGCCGGCTCGTGCAGGGCGTCAACCGCAAGAATTACGCCAAGGCGACCAAGGATCTCCCGGCCCGCGTGCTCCGCGCCGTGACTCCCAAGCTGGCGGCCGACGGATCTCTTGACGTCGACGACGTCGTTGGGATTATCGGGGCGCTCTCCGGGGCTGTCCCGGCCGCCGAACCGGACGCCATGCCCGCGATCGACGACGACGGCGGCGACGTGGTCGGGCGTATCTGCTCCATGCTGGAAGGCAAGGTCGACGACGAGACCATGAGTGCCATTCGCGCCATGGGCGGGACCGCCGCCGACGGGTACGACGCGGATCCTGAAGACATGGACGACATGGACGACAAGCCGCCCATGAAGGACAAGCCCGCCATGGACGCCGCAATCCGCAAGGTGCGCGCCGACGCCGCCGCCGATTTCCGCGCCGTGCGTGATGCAGAGCGCGAAGTGTTCCCCTACGTCGGCGAAGTGGTCGCTATGGACAGCGCCGCCGACGTGTACGGCTTCGCTCTCGAGACCCTCAACGTCGATCTGGCGGGCGTCCCCAAGAGTGCGTATCGCGCCGTGCTGAAAGCCCTGCCCGTCCCCGGGTCGGACCGTCCGCGCATCGCCCAAGACGCCGCCCCGGCCGCCGACTTCGGCGCTCGCTTCCCGACCGCGCACGCCCTGAAGCGCGCAATCTAAGGACCGGCCCCAATGCCCTTTCAAACCGTTGTTCGCAGCCAACCGGCTCCCGCCGTAGCGGGCGACTTCGCCAGCGGCAACCCGCGTTCGGCCGTCCTCACTCAAGACGGCGAAGGCTTCGTTGCCGGCGCTGGCGGCGTGACCGTTGGTCGATTCGCGTGGCTGTCTTCCGGCCTGCGTCGCAGGCTGTTCTCCTACGGAATCGGCATTCCGGCCGGCTTCATTCACCGCGAACAGCAAGCCCTGATCACCGGATTCTACGACCTGTACGGGTCGAACGTCCCCGAAGGCTTCCCCGTCACCGTCATGAACGGCGGCGACTTCTGGGCCAAGAATGACGGATCCGGCCCGGCCGTCCCCGGACAAAAAGTGTTCGCGCAATACGCCGACGGCAAGGCCGTAACCGCCGCCGCCGGGGCGACTGTCGCGAACGCGAGCGTCACGGCTTCCGTCGCCGCTTCGACCTTCTCCGTTACCGCGTCGATCGCCGACAACACGATGACCGTGACCGCCGTCGGCTCCGGGACTGTCGTCCCCGGCGCGACCATCAGCGGGACCAACGTCGTCTCTGGAACGACCGTCACCCGGCAAATCTCCGGCACCACGGGCGGCGTTGGCGTCTATAGCGTCAGCATCGCGCAAACCGTCGCCAGCACCACCGTTTCCGGCACTTACGGCACCATGACCGTGACCGCCGTCGCCTCCGGCACTCTGGCAATCGGCCAAGTGCTCGCCGGGGCCAACGTGACCGCCGCCAGCTTCATCACCGCTTACGGCACCGGCACGGGCGGTACGGGCACCTATATCGTCAGCCCGACCCAAACCGCCGCCAGCGCCACCGTAACCGCGACCGGAGCCGTGGAAACCAAGTGGTACGTCGCCAGCAACGCCCTCGCGGGCGAGCTGTTCAAAATGACTTCGACCGCCCCGTAAGGAACGCCAGATATGCGCCGTCACGCCGACTTTGCCGCTCTCGAGCGCTCCCATGGGATCGTGCTCCCGGGTGCGGCCGACTACATCACCCCGCAAGTGGCGATGGATTGCAACATCGCCTTCGATGCGCAGCCCGCCCTCGTGACCGTTGGCAACAGCGGTATCCCGGCGTACTTGACAAACTACGTCGACCCGGCGCTTGTCCGCGTGCTCGTCACGCCCATGAAGGCCGCCGAAATGATCGGCGAAGCTCAGAAGGGCGATTGGATCACCGATACCGCGACCTTCCAAGTGCTCGAGTCGACCGGCGAAACGTCGGCCTACGGGGACTACAGCGAAAACGGATCCGCCGGCGTCAACTTCAACTTCGTGCAACGCCAGTCGTTCCATTATCAAACCATGACCCAATGGGGCGAGCGCGAGCTTGAACGCGCCGGCCTCGCGCGTATCGGTTACGCTGCAGAGCTCAACGTGTCGGCCGCTCTGGTTCTCAACAAATTCCAGAACAAGACGTACTTCTACGGCGTCGACGGCCTGCTTAACTACGGCCTCCTCAACGACCCGTCGCTGTCCGCCGCCCTGCAGCCCGGGCCCAAGGCTTACGGATCCGCTGCGCACGGCCCATGGGTCACCGCTGGCGTCGTTACCGCCACGCCTAACGAGATCGTCACCGACGTTACGTCCATGTTCTACGCGCTGGTTTCGCAAAGCGGCCAAAACGTCGAAATGGGCACGCCGTTTACTCTCGCCATGTCCGGTCTGTCTGAAGTCGCCATGACCGCGACCAACAGCTTTAACGTCAACGTCGCCGATATTCTGCGAAAGATTTTCCCGAATATCACGATCAAGACCGCTCCCGAATACAGCACGTCGGCCGGCGAGCTCGTGCAGCTCTTCGTGAATTCGATCGACGGGCAGGATTTCGGAACGTGCGCCTTTACCGAAAAGATGCGCGCGCACACCGTCGTTCCGGCCGTCTCGAGCTGGAAGCAAAAGAAGAGTCAAGGCACTTGGGGGGCGATCATCAAAATGCCCCTCGCCATGACGCAAATGCTGGGGGTCTAATGGATACCGTCGTCGTCGCCTGCAAGCTCCCGCACGGGATGCACCTAGAAGTGCGCAACCCGGCGGGCATGGTTGAGAAGCGCGTCACCATCAATGGTGCGCGCCTCAAGACGTCCGCCACCGGGCGGGAGCTCAACACTCACGAGACGACCGACGACTTTGGGAAGGGCTACGGCCTGACCTTCAACGTCCCGGCCGACTTTTGGGCGCGCTGGTCCAAGGAAAATGCGGACTACCCGCCGTTCGCCCGGGGCTTCATTTTCGCGCAAGACAACCCCGTGGAAGCCAAGGCGCAAGCTCGGGAAATGTCCGATCTGCAAACCGGCTTTGAGCCCCTGTCGCAGTCGAAGCTTCCGGGCGGCCTGTCGAAGTTTGATCCGAAGAATTAGCCCGGATGACCGTCGCCGTCTTCTCTTACGCGGGATGGGCGGCGCGGTACCCGGAGCTCGTCACGGCGACACCCGAACCGCTCGCCGTTGAGCTCTTTGCCGAAGCCGCCTTGTATCTGGATAACACGGACGGCTCGCCCGTCTTGGCGGACGTCGTCACCTATCAGCCCCGGCTCTTGCTCTTGGGAATGCTGGTCGCGCACCTAGCCGCGTTGCGCTCCCCGGACCGCGCCGGCATGGTCGGCCGCATCGCCAGCGCCGGGCAAGGATCCGTCAACGTATCGGTCGCCATGGACGGGCAAACCCCGAACGCCGCTTGGTATCAGCAAACTCAATACGGGGCTAACTACTGGACCGCGACGGCGCGATATCGGACCGCGCGCTTTATCCAGCCCGCCGCCAGCGTGACCGTCCCGCCATGGCTACGATAAGCGGCGGCGAGAAGCTGCAGGACGCCCTTCGGGGCATTGCGAAGCGCTTTGGCGTCAAGGGCGCGCTTAAGGTCGGCTTCCTTGAAGGGTCGACATATCCGGACGGGACAAGCGTCCCGACCATCGCCGCGATTCAGAATTTCGGCGCGCCGTCCCGGGGCATCCCGCCCCGGCCCTTCTTTAGCAACATGGTCGCGGAAAAGTCGCCCGCGTGGCCCGAAGCCGTCGGTAGGATCCTGCAGGCCAACGGCGGCGACGGGGCGGCGGCTCTCGAGCTCATGGGCGAAGGGATCAAGGGGCAACTGCAGGCGGCGATCGTCGAAGGCAATTACGCGCCTAACAGCCCCGTGACCAATCTCCTCAAGTATCGGTTCCCCATGGGCGGGCAGAGCTTTCAAGACGTGCTGGACGCGCGCCGGGACGTAGCGAACGGCGAAAGCGCGCCGGCCGGCAAGCCGCTTGTCCATACTTCGAATCTGCTCAATAGCGTCGACTATGAGGTTGGCGAATGAATCTCAACGCCCTCGCCGCCGGCCTAGCGCGCGCCGTCAACGCCCCTAGCGAGGCGACCCTATGGGTGGGCAACGGGCAGTACAATACGAGCCCTGACGGCGTCCGTACGCCCCGTTGGCTCGCGCAATATCCAGTCACGATTGACGTGCAGGAAGCGACGTCAAAAGATCTTCGCCAGCTTGACGGGCTCAACGTGCAGGGCGTGACCAACGTCGCTTACGTCAACGGCGACCTAAACGCCGTGAGCCGGGTTCGACGCACGGGGGGCGACATGGTCACGTTGACGGAAAGCCGCGAGACCTATCTTGTGGCGACGGTCCTTGAACAATGGGCCGGCTGGTGCAAAGTGGCCCTGACGTTGCAGCTAGAAGCCCCGTACTGATGACTCCGACCGTTACCGACGTCCAGATTTTCACGGCGGTTCGCGCGCTCTTGCTCGCAATCGTTCCGTCCGGCGTCGAAGTGTTCCGGGGGGAAGTTAACCGCGTTCCGGAGCCGATCGGGCCTAACTTCGTCATTCTCACCGCCCGGACCCGCGTCCGCCTGTCGACGCCTGTCGAGAGCTGGACCGGCACGGATCCGACGGGCCTTACCGTCGAAACGTCGTTCGACGTCACGATACAGATAGACGTTCACGGCCCCCTATCCGCCGACAACGCCGCCGTGATCGTTGGGGCCCTGCATAGCTCATGGGCATTCGATACGCTGGCGGCGCAAGATCCGGCCGTGCTCTCGCCGCTCTATTGCGGCGACCCGCAGTCCATGCCGTTTGTTGGCGAGACACAACAGACCGAATGGCGCTACGTGATAGATGCGCACTTCGAAGCGAAGCCCGACCTATCGACACCCGCGCAATTTGCCGATACCCTTTCCGCTCAAGTCGTCATGGCTGATTCAGGATAACCCCCAATGCCCGGCATTCCCGCGTCCGCGATTGTCAACGTCAACCCGGGGGTCATTTCGGCCGGCGGGTCTGCGCTGGACCTTTCCGGCCTGCTTCTCACGGACAGCTTGCGGCCCCCGATCGGGTCCGTGCTGTCCTTTTCGACCGCCGCCGCCGTCGCGTCGTATTTCGGTGGATCCAGCGCCGAAGCCGCGCAAGCGACCGTTTACTTCTCCGGGTACGATAACAGCACCGTCAAACCGGCTGCGCTCTTGATCGCGCAATACCCGACGAACACTCGAGGCGTTGCGGCGTTCGTGCGAGGCGGCTCGCTGGCGTCCATGACCGTTGCGCAGCTTAACGCGCTTTCGACCGGCACGATCGCCATTACGCTTAACGGCGTGGTCAAGACGTCCGGCACGATCGACCTTTCCGCCGTGGCGTCCTTCTCCGCCGCCGCGACCGCGATCCAGACCGCCCTTGGGGCTTACGACGCCGTGACCACGGCCGCGATCGCCACGACAACGACTCTGTCAGTCACGGCGTCGATTGAAGGCCGGATTCTCACCGTGACCGCCGTCGGCGGCGGGAGCGTGCAGAATGGCGCAATCCTCGCCGGAACCGGCGTCACCGCCGGGACTCAAGTCCAGAAGCAACTTTCCGGCACGGCGAACGGCGTCGGCACCTATCAAGTCAGCCTGTCTCAATCGGTCGGATCCGGGACCATTACCGGCTCTTACGGCACTATGACCGTCTCGGCCGTCGCCAGTGGCGCGCTTGCCGTCGGGCAAGTTATCAGCGGAACGGGCGTCACCGCCGGAACCGTCGTCACGGCCCTCCTGTCCGGCACGGGCGGGACCGGGACGTATGTCGTCAGCCCGTCGCAAACCGCGTCGTCGACTACCGTTAGCGCCGGCCCGGCGACCGTGGCCTATGACAGTGTCTCGAGCGCTTTTGTCATCACCGGGGGCACCCCGGGCGCTACCGGCACGATCACCTATGCTTCGGGCGCTCTGGCGGTCTCGCTGAAGCTCACGGCCGCGACCGGCGCGACCCTGTCGCAAGGCGCGGCCGAAGGCGTCCCGTCGACCAACATGGACGCTCTTATCGCGGCGACTCAAAACTTCGCCACGTTCACCACGAGCTTTGAGCCATCCCTTGCCGACAAGATTCTGTTTGCAAGCTGGACCAACGCGCAAGACGACCGATACGCCTATATCCTTTGGGACACCGACGCTCTCGCGATCACGGACAGCGCGCTTTGCGCCGGGCGCCAGATTGCCGCCGCCGGGTACAGTGGCACCGCGCCAATCTACAGCCCGACCGACCAATATCTAGGCGCGCTGGTCATGGGCTTCGTTGCGTCGCTGGACTTCGCCCGGGCCAACGCCCGCGCGACCATCGCCTTCCGCTCGCAAGCGGGCATCACCGCCAGCGTGACAAATTCGACCGTAGCGGACCAACTTATTGCCAACGGGTATAACTTCTACGGCGCGTACGCGACCGCAAACGACGAATTCGTTTTCGTGTACCCCGGGTCGGTCTCGGGATCGTTTGCGTGGCTGGACAGCTATGTGAACCAGATTTGGCTCAACAACAGCCTGCAGCTCGCTCTTATGACGCTGCTTACCGGGACGCCGTCGATTCCGTACAACGCCGAAGGATACGCGCTGATCGAAGCGGCGGCGTTGGACCCGATTAACGCGGCCCTGAATTTCGGCGCGATCCGCCCCGGCGTGACCCTGTCCGCGCAACAGGCCGCGACGATCAACAACGTGGCAGGCTTTGACGCCGCGCCGATCGTGTCGGCTCGTGGCTGGTACTTCTTGGTTCAAGACGCCAGCCCGATCGTCCGCGCCGCCCGTGAGTCGCCGCCCTGTACCCTCTGGTACGCGGACGGGCAGAGCGTCCAGAAAATCACTCTCGCTAGCCTGCAGGTGCAATAATGGCCCGACGTACCCTAACGGCGGCAAACGCCATCCTGCTGCTATCCGTGACGGGCCTTTACGTCACGCCGCAGCGGATCCAAGGATTTTCGACTGACGACGCGTTCGACGTCGACGCGGTCGAAGGCGCGGAAACCATGATGGGCGTCGACGGCTTGCTGTCCGGGGGCTTCATCCCCAAGGAACGCAAGATGACCGTCACGCTGCAGGCGGACAGCCTCAGCAACGACTTTTTCGACAATTGGACGTCGGCGCAAGACGTCGTTCGCGAGCTCTATATCGCCAACGGGTCGATTGCGATTCCGTCGCTGTCCAAAAAGTACACGCTCACGCGGGGCATTCTGTCGTCCTACAAGCCCCTCGCCGGCGTCAAGAAGGTGCTGCAGCCCCGGGCCTTTGTCATCACTTGGCAGGCCGTCCAACCGGCTCCTTTCTAGTGGCCCGCCGTACCGCCACCGTGACCGTCACCGCCCCGGGTCGCGATCAAGGCAAGACATTTGAGCTCACGGAAATGAGCGCAGCGCAGGCCGAAGATTGGGCGCTCCGGGCGTTCCTCGCACTGGCGAGATCCGGCGTTGAAATTCCGGAAGACGTTGAGGCGTCCGGATTCGCGGGTATCGCGTCGCTAGGTCTCCGGGCCTTTGGCGGCATGACCCACGCCGACGCAAAGCCGCTTATGGACGAGATGTTTACGAGCTGCGTCCAGCACGTCCCGGACGCCCGTAACCCGCTCGTGCGGCGCGGGCTGGTCGACGACGACACCGAAGAAGTCGGTACGCGGCTTTGGCTTCGTGGCGAAGTGCTCAAGTTACACGTGGATTTTTCCACGGTCGCAGCCCTCTTGAGCTCGAGGACGGCGGCGACCGGGTCGGACGCTTCGCCCCTTACGTAAACGTACCGGGGCTTATCGCCGTCGTTGTTTCGAGCCGCCTCGCGACGCTGCACGAGCTGCAGACGATTTACGGGCTTCAAGATGCGTACGATCTGTTAGAGATTATTCGCGTCGACGGGTACAACGCGCGGGTCTCAAATGCCGACGATAATTGACAGCCTGATAGTCACGCTTCGGCTTGACGGGGGCAATTTCGAGAAAGAAGCCTCGCGGCTGGACGCCACGGAACGCAAGGTTCGGGACGGCGCGCAAAAGCGCGGGCAGGCGATCGAAGAGAGCCAAAAGCGCCAACGCGAAAGCTTCTCGCAGCTCACAAAAGCGACGCTCGCTTATGGGGCGGCGTTCCTCGGCCTCGGGTCCGTTACCGGCTTCGTCAAAAACATCATCAGCGGGGACGCGTCTATTGGCCGCCTGTCCCGCCAGATTGGCGAGTCTACCGAAGAGATTAGCGCTTGGGGCGGCGTGCTCCGGGGCGCGGGCGGCACGGCCGAACAAGCCGCGTCGGATCTGTCCCTGCTGCGCAATAGCTTTGAGGATATTCGGCTAACCGGCCAATCGCAGCTTATCCCGTTCTTCAACCTGTTAGGGCTCTCGCTTAAGGATCTCGACGACCCGGGCGAAGCGCTCTTGCAGATCGCCGACAAATTCGCGGGCATGGACCCGACGCAAGCCGCCGCGATCGGCCGGCAAATGGGCTTTAGCCCGGCCATGGTCTCGACGCTCGTAAAGGGCCGGGCCGCGACCGAAGAGCTCCTTAACGCCCAATACCGGCTAGGCGTGACTACGAAACAGGCCGCCGCCGACGCCGAAGAGCTGCAGCGCGCGCAAGCCGATCTGATCACCATGGCGGCCGGTTTTGCCCGCGTGATCATGAAAGACGTCGTTCCGGCCGCTACAGCCATCGGCAAGGCGCTGCAGGCAATCGCACAAGACCAATCCTTCCGGGCGTTCATGTCGGCGGCCAAAGACGCCACGCTCGCGCTCTTTGCCGTGGCGAAGCCCGTCTTTGACGTTTTGTTCGGCTCGATTCAGGCGATCGCCCGGCTCCTGTCCGGAGATTTCAGCGGCGCTTGGAAGTCCGTTAAGAATACCGTCGTCGACGTCGTCAAATCGCTAGAGTCGGCGTGGACCAACGGCACGCGGGCAGCGGTCAAATTCTGGCGAGCGGCGCGCGGACTGGACCCGGAGACAACAGGAGGCACGCCGCAAGCCCCCGGTCCGGCCGGCGCGAGCCCCCAAGGGCCCGGCGGCGCGGAACGCTTTGGGCATATCGTCAAGTTTTTCACCGATCGCGGCTATTCGCAGGACGTCGCCCGGGGCATCGCGGCGGGCATTTATGCGGAATCCAAAGGCGACCCAAAAGCGGTAAACCCGACAAGCGGCGCGTACGGCGTCGGGCAATGGCTAGGGTCACGGCAGCGCAAGCTTTTTGAGAAGTACGGGTCGGACCCGACGCTTCTCCAGCAACTTGAATTTATGGACTATGAGCTCCGGGGCGGCGACCAAGGCGGCGCGGCAGTCCGGAGCGCTCGAGGCGAGCGGGCAGTACTGGACGCCTATATCCGCAAATTCATGCGTCCCGCGCAAGGCGCGGAAACGACGGGGGACATACAGCGCGGTCAAGCGGCCCTGCAGCGGTACCGGCCCGTTAGCAACGTCGGCGGCGCAAGCGTGACCATCGGGGCCCTGCACGTCCACACGGCCGCCACGGACGCCCGGGGCATCGCAACGGGCATATCTCGCGAGCTGGCGGTAGTCGTCCCGCAAGCCAATTTGGGGCTGGTCTAATGCCGCAAACGCCCGTCAGCGTCCCGCCCTTCCCCAACGTCCCGAACGTCCCCGGCGTGCCCCCTTTGCTGCGCTCCGCAGTCGGCGCGGCTAACGTGCTGTCTGGCACGCTGCAGGGCGTCCGGGACGCCGCCAGCGGGCAATTTACGGGGGCCCTGCAGGGCGTGCTGCTCCTGTCTAACGGGCAGGCCGGCCCCGTGCTCGGGACGCTCCGGGGCATTCTGGACGGGTCCGGGAATCTGACGGCCATTCTGTCCGGGGGCATCGCGGGCCAAGCGATCGGGACGTTTGCGGGGATCATCGGCGCGGCCGGTCAAATCAGCGGGACGATTAACACGCTTCTAAGCCAAGTGACCGGGACGCTTGGCGCGTCCGACGGGGCGGCCGTGGCTGCGCAGGCCGAACCGTTTAGGTGGGGGATCTTCAAGGCGGCCCTCAACGCGCCTGTCGTAGTCGCGGACAGTGTCGAAGCCTTCGAAGAGCAAAAGGAATACCGGGTCATAGACTACCCGCTCGAGGACGGGGCTTTTGAATCTTATAACAAGGTTGAGGTTCCCCAAGAGATCCGCTTTACCTTCAAAAAATCCGGCACGCTTGCGGAGCGAACCGCGTTCCTCGTAACAGTCGACAATGCGCTTAAGTCGCTGGATCTGTACGACGCGGTCACGCCTGAAGCGACATACCTCGATATCAGCCTAGTCCGACGCGAAATGAGGCGCACCGCCGAAAAGGGCGCGCAAATGCTCACAGTCGACGTTGTGGCCCGTCAAGTGCGCAATACGGCCGTAACCACGTTTACGAGCTCAAAGGCCCCTAGCGCCGCCGCTACGGCTAACAGCGGGCCCGTCCAGCCCGGGCCGGCCCCCGCCAGCGCGCCGGACCCGGCCGCGTTCGTTCCATCCCCGGGGGTCGCCTAATGCTCACCGTCCCGCTGCAGGCCGTCCCGTCGCAAACGCTGGCGATTTCGCTAGGGGGCCAACCCTGCAAGATTGACGTCGTCACCCGGGGCGACGGGCTATACGTGAACCTTTACGTCAACGACGCGCTTGTTATTGGCGGCGTGGCGGCCCGTAACCGCGTGCGCGTGGTGATCGACGCCTATCTAGGCTTTATCGGCGACTTGTCGTGGCTGGACACTCAAGGCGACCAAGATCCGACCTACGACGGCCTCGGGTCGCGCTGGCAATTGGTATACCTATGACGTTTCTACGCCGCGAGATCGACGTTAAATTCCAGCTTGGCAAAGGCAACTTTGGGCAAGACGGCGTCGATACTGTCGAAATCACGGGGCTTCGCGTCGCCGCCAGTATCCAGAAAAACGGCGGCGTGTCCCTCTCCCGGGCGTCAATCAAGATCTACGGCTTGACCCTGTCGACCATGAACCAGCTCTCAACGCTCGGGAAGCCGCTGGTCGACGGCCGGAACAATACAGTCACGCTCACGGCGGGCGACGCCAACGGGAAAAGCGTGGTTTTTTCCGGTACGATCACAGAAGCATGGGTGGACGGCACAAACGCGCCCGAAGTCGCCTTGCTGGTCGAAGCTTTCGGCGGCCTTCTGGACGCGCTGCGCCCCCTTCCGGCGACAAGCTTTCAAGGTAGCGTCGACGCCGCGACGATTGTCGCCGGCCTTGCGCAGCAAATGGGGTACGGGTTCGAAAATGGCGGCGTCGAAGGCGTTGTGCTCACGAGTCCCAACTACCCGGGGACGGGCCGGCAACAGCTCGAGAGCGTGGCGCGGGACGGCGGTTTTAACTTCTTCGTCGACGACGTCATAAACGCCGTTGCGATATGGCCCCGGGACGGCGTGCGCGGCGGGCAAATCCCTCTCATAAACGCCGCCACGGGCCTAGTCGGCTTCCCGACGCATACGGAAAACGGAATTTTGGTCACGTCTCTGTTTAACCCCGCCGTGATCTTTGGCCGCGCGATTCAGGTTGAGAGCGTGCTCACGCCGGCCGCCGGGCAATGGACCGTGTTTGCGGTCTCTCATGATCTGGAAAGCCTAGCTCCGGGCGGCGCGTGGTTTACGCGTGCGCAATGCACCGTCCTTGGGAGAATCGCCCTTGCCAGCTAGCGACAACTACAAAGGCGCGCAACAGCTCTCGAGCGCGACGGATACCGCTAACGCGCTGGACTTTGTCGTGCGCATGGTCATGGGGCAAATGGCGACGGCGACCGTGGTCAAGGTGCTTGCGGTCTCTAACGCGGGCGGCGTGTCGGCCGTCGGCACGGTCGACGTGCTCCCGCTCGTGGCGCAAATTGACGGGGCGGGCAATGCCACGCCGCACGCGCCTATCTACGGGCTCCCATATATGCGCCTGCAGGGCGGGACGGACGCCGTGATTCTGGATCCAAAGGTTGACGACATAGGGCTAGCCGTCTTCGCCTCCCGCGACATAAGCGCAGTCAAGGCGACCAAGGCGGCGGCTAACCCGGGCAGCTTCCGGCAATTCAGCCTGTCCGACGGCCTGTATATCGGCGGGTTTCTAAACGGCGTTCCGACGCAATATGTGCGGTTTTACGCCGACGGGATCCAGATTGTCACGCCGGGCGACGTTGCGATACAGTCGGGGGGCGCTGTCACCGTTGAGGCCCCCACCGTGACCATTACGAGCCCGGATATCCAGCTAGAAGGCGCGGTCCATGTGACCGGCGCGCTTACGGGGGATAGCACCGCGACCTTTACCGGCGTCGTCACTGGCGACGGCCGCAGCCTCACCACGCACAAGCACACCGGCGTTACGGTCGGCGGCGGCAACACGGGGGGCAGCATCCCATGAACAGCCTTCTGCTAGATCAATCGACTTGGGATCTCTGCCTAGACGCGGCGGGCAATATCGCCATGGCTTCCGACCCGTACGCTATGGCGCAAGACGTCGCGTCGGCTATCCGCTTGTTCCTTGGGGAAGCGTGGTACGACACGGCCCTTGGCGTCCCGTATTTTGACCAAATTCTAGGCCACGCACCGCCGGTCTCGCGGATCAAGGAACAGTTTACGCGGGCCGCCCTTACCGTCCCCGGCGTGGTCGCCGCAACCTGCACGCTCGCGTCGATTGCCGGCCGCCAGCTTACCGGTCAAGTGCGGGTTACGGACACCGCCGGGACCGTGCTAACAGTCGCATTTGCGGGCGGCTCAACGTCCATAGGGGGCTCGTAATGGCCACAAGCGTACCGTCGCCGACCTTCGGAGCCCGGGGCTTCGTCGCGCCTAGCGAGCCGGAGATTCTGGCGGGCGTACAGGCGGATCTTAACGCCGCATTCGGGGGCAATCTCAACCCGTCCCTGTCGACGCCGCAAGGGCAGCTCGCAACGGCTTTCACGGCGGCGATCGGCGAGAAAAACGCGCTTGTGCTGCAAGTGCTCAACGGCGTCGACCCGGCCCTAGCGACGGGCAGAATGCAAGACGCGATCGGCCGGATCTATTTTCTCGAGCGCAACCCGGCCGTGGCTACGTCCGTCGTCGCGACCTGCACCGGGAGTCCGGGCGTCGTCATACCGTCCGGGTCGCTGGCGAGCTCAACAGCGGGCGATCTGTACGCCAGCACGTCCAAGGCCAAGATTGGTTCCGGCGGGACTGTAAGCGTGGTTTTTGCTTGCCAGAGCACCGGACCGATCGCCTGCCCGGCCGCCACGCTCACGAATATTTATCGCGCCGTCCCGGGATGGGACTCGATAACCAACCCGGACCCGGGGACGATCGGCCGCGACGTTGAGAGCGCAACCGATTTCGAAGCGCGCCGGCGGGCGTCCGTAGCGCTTAACGCCGTCGGGTCGCTCCCGTCCGTACGGGCCGCCGTCCTGTCCGTCTCCGGCGTGCTGGACGCGTACGTCACAGACAACAGCACCGCCGCGCCTGTCGCAACCGGCGGCGTGACTATCCCCGCCTATGCCCTGTACGTCGCGGCGGCGGGCGGCTCCGGGCAGGCCGTTGCGGAAGCGGTATGGGGTAAAAAGTGGCCCGGCCAACCCATGTATACCGCGACCGCCACGGCTTACGTCGTCGAAGACCAAGACCCGGAATACACGCCGCCCTACCCGTCGTACGACGTGTACGTTGTGACTCCGACGGATCTCCCGATTTTTATCGACGTTGAGATAACCGACTCGCTTTCCGTTCCGGCCGACGCGCAAGCGCAGATTCGCGACGCGATCGCCAACGCCTTTACGGGAGGCGACGGGGGCACGCGGGCCGGGATCGGCCGGACCCTGTACGCGTCCCGATTCCTCGCCCCCGTGGTCACGTTGGGGGCATGGGCGACGAATGTCATATCCATCAGTATCGGCACGAGCGCGAGCCCGACGGGCGACACCGTGACAGTGGATATCGACGCCATGCCGTCGCTTGATCCGACCGACGTTACGTTGACGCTCGTCTAATGGCCTACGCCCCGCTCAATACGCTCGTAAGCCAGTATTCCGCCAGCCCGACGATTATCCGGCTGCTACGGGATTTCTCCAATTGGATCGTTCCGGACGCGGACATTGACGCGTTTTACGAGCTGGTATGGGACGTCGCGACGGCCGAAGGGTACGGGCTAGACGTTTGGGGGCGGATCGTCGACGTCGGGCGCGTGGTGCTTGTGGCTTCCGGCGAGGTAACGCTAGGCTTCGAGGAGTCGAATCCCCTTAGCGCCGTCCCGTTTGGCGAAGGCGTGTTTTTTGACGGCGGGACGTCGACGGCCAACTACCCGTTGCCCGACGCGGATTACCGCACGCTGATTTACGCCAAGGCGTTGAGCAACATTTGCGACGGGTCGATACCCTCCGCAAACCGAATCTTGCGCCTGCTCTTCCCGGGCCGGGGAAACTGCTATGTAACCGACGGTCTCGACATGACCATGACGTATACGTTTGAATTCCCGCTTACGGCCGTTGAGCTGGCGATTCTTGCGCAGTCTAACGTCCTGTCGACGCCTTCGGGCATTGTCGCCACAATCAACGTAATCTAGGGGCCCCCATGGACGCCGCCGACATTCCGACCAAATTCCCGATTCCGTTTGCGGACAGCGCGGGCGGCGGCTTTACGCGCGCCATTCCGACCGCCCCGGCCGGATCCGGGGAAGCCAATCTTGAGGAAGGTTTCCCGCCCGTTTGCTTTACGCCCCTGTCCGGCGGCGGCGTGCCTCCGGCCGGCCAAGATTTTAACGGGATCCTAAACCAAGTCACGGCTTGGAATCGTTGGCAGGCGGCCGGCGGAACGGCCCTGTACGACGGGACGTTTTCAACCGATATCGGCGGCTACCCGGCCGGCTGCATTCTGCGCAGCACCACGGCCGGCTACTATTGGGTTAATCTGGTCGACGACAATACGACCAACCCGGACAGCGGGGGAACGGGCTGGCAAGCGCTGGTCGCCCCGGACAGCGTCGCAAATACGCAGCTCGCTCAAATGCCGACGCTCACGGCCAAGGCCAATATTGGCACGGCATCCGTGGTAACGGCGTCGATCGCCTCGCAGACGATGACCGTGACCGCCGTCGCGTCCGGCCGGCTGGCGATCGGTCAAACGCTGTCCGGAACGGGCGTCACCGCCGGCACGCGCATTACGGCCTTCCTTACCGGCACGGGCGGTACAGGCACCTACAGCGTGAGCGTCGCTCAAACCGTCTCGAGCGGGACAATCAACGCCACGGCGACCGCCGCCGCGTCCGACGTCCCCCTTGCGGATCTTATGGCGGCGGCCGGCGTCGTGTCGCCCTTTGCGTCCTGCATGGTCGAGGGGCGCGGGACCAACGGCGCGTGCACGATATACGGGGCGAACAATATCGCCAGCGTGACCCGGACGGCGAGCGGCACCTATTACGTCGCGTTCACCACGGCCCCGGCAGACGCCAACTTTGCGCCGCAGCTCACCGTTCGCGGGCAAAACGTCGTCGGCACATGGGACAACCCGTCGACGGCCGGCTTTGACGTCAATCAGCAAAATGGCAACGCCAACATTGGCAGCGCGCCACAGAACGCCAATTTTAGCGTCCTAGTGTACCGCTAGGGCGTTAGGCGTACGAATTACCATTGACGGCCCCCGGCCCCTGACGTACTGTACGTCATCGGCCAAGGGAGGGCCGTTCCATGGTACGACGTTTCAAAGACCCCCGGCTTGCGCGGCTTTACGCCGAATTGCGCGCCAACCCCCCAAAGTCCGCCGGTCGCGTGCTTAACGACGCATTCACTTACGGCCGGCTTCATCCGGACCGGCCCGTCCCCCCGATTTACGGGCTCAAGTCTTCTTCGCAATACGTCGCTTGGGCGGCGGGCGTCGACCACGCGAGGGCGGCCAATGTCTAACGCCCGCGTATGCCCCGAATGCGGGGCGTCCTTCGCCCCTACCAACGGCCGCCAAGTGTTTTGCACCGTGCCCCATAAGCAAGCCTTCTGGCGGCTTATGGCGGCCCGGGGACAGCTCATGTTGCCCCTGTCGCTCTCGTGGCAGGCCGGCAACCGCAAGGGCGAAGATCACGCTGCTTGGGCCCGCTCGCAACAGGACGGCCTTTTGAGGCGATGGGTCCGGGAGGATCGGGAATCCGGCCGGGATCCGTCCCTTGTGAGCCGGGCAAAAGAATCTTTGAAATGGTCGCACGTGGACGCTTGACGGGGCCCCGGGTTATCGGTACAAATAATTGTCAGCAAGGGAGACAGCGACATGAACATTCAAGCGATCTTTTCCAACGGCCAAGTCGACGTTTACAAGGGCAGCCGCCCCGTCCGCGCCGCGTGGCAAGTGGTTTGCCCCGACGGTCAAATCGTTTCCGGGCACTCGCTGGACCGGGCCAAGGCGCAGAAGACCGCCGAAGGGAACGCCGCCCTCATGTCTGGCCGCAGCTCTCTTTGGGGCCGGCCCAGCGGATCGTTTCACGCGGCATACATCGGCGCTCGGGAGAAGGCGGCCCGGGAAGCCGGGTACCGGAATTACAAGGAATATTACGCGGCGATCGCTGCAGAGCGGGCCGCCTTCGTCGCCTCCTGCAAAATCGAAGTTATCGACCTGAAGGGGGCTTGACGCCCCCAAGAGTTAAGCGTACAGATAACTCACAGACAGGGAGACAGCGACATGACTTTCCGGATTATCAGAAGCCCCGAACAAATCGCCCATGATCTCGAGCACGCGACCGGCCCCGCCGTGAAAATCGACCGCTTCTATGACCGGGGCGCGCGGGTCTGGACCGCGTACCCGGCCGACGCCAAGGGGAACCAAGTCGGGGACTGCAGGCACGAGCACCGCAAGGAATGGCTGTCCGTCAATCTGGCGGACTATCCGGTTTGGGAGGACTAGACCATGCAAGCCGTCGAAAGCATCAACGCAGAACTGGCGAAGCTAAACGGTTCTCAACGGGCCGCCCTTCGCAAGTCTTGGGCCGGCGTGATCGGAGATCTCAAAATCCGCACGTTCGATAACGGCGCGGCCGTTCAAGTCGGCTTTCGCCCGGTAAACGGCCGCCGGCTTTGGGCGTACGCATGGGTCGGCCCTCGCGGGAGACTGCTAGACGTTCAATCGCACGTCACGGGGGAAGACGGCCGGTCGACGCTGTTCGACTAACCCTTCCGATACCGCCGGCCCCGCCAGCCGCCGGCCGCCACAATAGGCCAATCGTGCGCCCATGGCGGCCGGCGCATCATGAGCGCTTCAAACTCTTCCAGCGACCCGGTCCCTTGCGGGATCTCGCAAACGATCTCGTCATAGACGTGCAGAATCGTCGGATATCCGGCGGCGCGTAGCTGCAGGACCGCGTAGCGCATTATGTCGTGCGCCACGGCTTGCACGATATTTTCCGTAAGCCGCCCGCCAAACGTCGCCATGGGCCCCCATCCGGGCGGCCCATATTTGGGATTGCTGTTCCAAGTCCAGTACACGATTGAGAGCTGCGCAGGGTCGCGGTCCGACGTCGTCAAGGTCGCGTTGTGATACGTCAGCTCGCGCCCGGACAGGAGGCGAATTATCAGGGCGTCGTCGCGCTTGTAAAACGTGAGCCCCCGATAGCTAAACGCCTGTCCGGGGTGCTGCAGCGCTAGAATGGCGTGACCCTCAACGCCGTACAGCTCCGGCCGGCGGTCGCGGTCCCAAGGCCGCCCCCTATGCTGTCCGCCCCAAAATTCGACGATCGCGGGCGAAGCGTCACGCCACGCAACGATATGGCCCTTGATCTCGCTTTCCGTAAACGTCCCGGAATCGTCAAACGCCAGCCAAGCGTTAATCCATCCCCCGAAGCCTAGCCCTAGCTCTGCGACCTTGCCGATCTTTTGGCGGTCCGGGTGGTGATCGCCGTTAAGCGCCGCGTACTCGAGATATTCCGCAAGCGTCTTGCCGGTTATCTTGGACGCGGACAGGAGATAAATCGGGTCGCCCTTGTGAAAGGCGTCGATCCGCCATTGTTCCCCGGCGAGCATGGCGATAACGACCGCCTCGATCGCGCTATAGTCCGAAGCGATTAGATCGTGTCCCGGGGCGGCAACGAATAGCCCCCGGATGCAACCCGATATGCAAAGCGCCGCGTCGCCGTAATACCATTCGACGAGATCCAGCGCGCCCGTTTCCATAACCTCTAGGACTTGGTCGACCATATCGACCTTCCATCCCGGCTTGCCCGGTTTGCGCTCTGGCGACGCGCACCACGGGCAGGCGTCAAACGTCGGCCGGTACGCCTTGTCACACGCCGCGCACGTGGCCAGCTTGGGCCCGGCTTTGGGCAGATTGAGAGGCTGGGGCCCTTCCCCCGTCGGCCGCCCTGTACGGGCCCCGTGGTGCGCAAGAAGGTTCCTAAGCCTGTCGTCGCGACTAAGCTGGTTCGCCATGGCGTACGTCTTCTTGACGCTGGCGGATCCGGTAAGCTGGCGGATCTCGAGCGCGCGTCGTGGCGGCCAATGCCGGCCGGGAGGATGGGGCGGCAAGCGCTTCAGGGCGTCGGTCACGGCCTCTTCGTCCATGGCCTGCATGTGGATACCGTGAGCCGCCAGCCAACCCTTTGTTGCCTCTAGCTGCGTCGGATTGAGCCCGCCTGTAATGCTCCGGAACTCATCCCCGTAGCGCTCTAGGAGCTGGTCGAGGATTCCAAGGCAGGCCATAAGCCCGGCCCGATCGACGCCCATTCCCCGCCAATTGATCTCCTGATCAATCCACCAAAAATTTAGCTCGTCGGGCGTCATGGGCAGCATATGCGTGACCGCCTCGCCCTCTGCGTCTAGGTCCGTGTCGCAATAGCGGCAAAGCGCTTCGAAATCCGCCGCGTCGGCCGGATCCGCGCCGGGCATCCAAGCGGGCAGGATCCGGCGACGCGGGTCCTTCTTGGTCGGATTCCGGGGGACGCTGAATTTGTCCAGAAGCCGCGTCCCTTCTTTGTCTTTGGGCGTCTTGAGCTGCAGGACGTCGGACAGCTTGGCAAGGGCGGCCGGGTATTGATTGACCCGGGCCGTCGCCATGCTGCAGCGCTGCAGGTACGGATTGAGGGGCGGCCAACCGTACTTCCCTTGCAGCACGTGCACCCATATCAGCCGCTCAAACATGGCGTTATGCGACTCGAGGGGGCCGCCCGCATCCAAATAGGCGAAGAGATCGTAAGGCAAGGGGAGCCCGGGCCGCCAACGCCGCTTGGCCTGCCCGGGCAGCTCATACGAGAGCGTCAAGAGATCCGTCGACGGGTGCTCTGCGTACGCCGCCGCGCCGACCACGGGCAGGCCCTTTTTGACGCCGGAGCCGGGAACCTTGTCCCATTTCTGCGTCTTGTCATTCCAGACTAGACCCGCCTCGCTATAGGTCTCAACGTCCAGCTTGGCGGCGGTCACTTGGCCCGCTCTCGCATCATTTCGCCCGCGATCTGATACGCCATTATCGCGAGCGACGGATAGAACCCGCCCTTGGCAATTAGCCCGGTCAAAGCGGCCATGGCGAATTGATCGCGCAAAGTGCTCTGTTCCTCGCCGACACGGGGGGTATGGCCGACCGGCATAAGCGCCGGGTTTAGGACGCGGGTCGGGTCGAGGTCAACGCGCAGCGAGCGGTAATTGCTACAGGTCTGCCGGACGGTTCGGGTATCCCCGCCGCACATACAATCTTTCGGGTCGACGCAATACCAATACTCGCTCATACCCCCGCCTGCAGCTTGCTCGTTGTCGGGCCGTCCGCTTCTATCAGCTCAATAGCCGCGTCCAGATACGTCCGGAATTCTTCGGCCTGTCGCCGGATCTTACAACCCGGCGCGCCTATGCGCGTCGCCGTGAAATGTTCTTGGGCGCGGATAGCTCGCAGCCCGTTGACAACGTGTCGTCGTTCCATGGTCACGCCTCCTAGAATGGGATTTCGTCGTGGCACGCTTTGCATTCCCAACGGCCCCGGGCGTACTGTATGACGCCCGGGGCCTTGCAGAAGTAGCAGAGCGGGCCGCTTAGGCCGGGGGGCCCTGCATCATCCCGTGAGCGACAAGAGTCGCGTCCGTCCAGCCGGCGGCAAGCATGGCCTCATAAGACGCACCGCCAGCGGCCGGGAGCATGACGCGAGCGGGAGCCACGGGGGCCGTCGGCGGGGGCGCTGGCGGGGCCGGAGCGGGCCCGGCGCGGTACCCGTCATATGCCGGGGCGGCAGGCGCTGCAGGGGGCACCGGCGCGGCCATGGGCGGGACGGGGGCCGGAGCCGGGGCGGGCGCTGCGGCCGCGATCATGGCTTCGTACGTCACGCCGCCAGCCGCCGGAAGCATAGTCGGGCCGGCGGACAGGGCACCCGTGGCAACGGGCGTATGCGACGCGCCCGGGGGCAACGCCACGGATCCGCCCGCCGCGCCGAACGCATCTTCGGCCGTCGGACCAACGACGATTTCCGGACCAATGCCGTCGATCGCGAATTTGCTCCAATTCATATGCAGGCCCGGCTTTTGGGCGTTATCGTTGGACTTGATCGCCCCGGCGACGCGGCCGTAATAGCCACGCTTCAGCTCTTCGGGCCGCGCCTCCCGCCATGCGCCGCCTTCGCTCTTGACGACTTGCGGCGGGAATCCGTTGGTAAACCGGACGACCCAATGACCGGCAAACCCGGGCAGGCGATTGAACGGCCGGCCGCGATCGTCGAAGCCGTCGCCGTCAACGACCTTGTCGCTGAAAGTCGGAAGAACGCAGGGGCCGCCCGGGGTCGGGTACAGGTGCGGCCACGAGAGCCGGGCTTCCGCGTCGATCAACGCTTTGAAGGCCGGCCAAGCCGGGTCGGACTTGGCAAAGGCGAGCGCAACAAACCATTCCGTGCGCGCCTGTCCGGCGTTGGGGCCCGTCTTGATCGTCAGGGGTGCGCCCTGCATGTCCGTCGTATTGGGTTTGAATGCGTCGCCTTGCACAAGGCGGCCGACCGGCGTCGTGAAATTGGTAGGCATAGTCTGGTCTCTCCTGTTTACCCGAAGGCTTTTGCTGCAGATTCATGGCCCATGGGGACAAGCTTTTGCTCCCCCGGGGGCTTTTCCGCGAATGCGGTTACAACGTCTCCCGGGACGCCAGCGGTCCGGGCTTGATTCGGCGTGAGCGTCGCGGGCTTTGCAAGGTTCACGCCGAAACCTTGCCCGATAGCAACGACCGCGTCCGGGTCGATCGTCCAGCGCTCTCGGCCCGTCCCTTGCTTAAAGCCCCATCCCGGCACCGCCCGGCCGGCGCGAAGCTCCCCCTTGGCGATCTCTTCCAGCGCGCCTTGCTGCGCCTTTAGGCGGGCTTGGGCGCGCTGGATTAGCGAGAGCTGCAGGCCAATGGCGGCCGGCGGGATCTCGAGGGGCACGGACTGCCCGGCGATATCCATTGCGGCGTACCCGGCGGCCCGCAACGCCGGGCAAGCGTGGCGAGCGCTGCAGTCTTCGCAATGGTCATTTGGCACGCAAAGGGCGTTTGGTACCTTGGCGTGACGGGCGGCCGTATAGAGCCGGTCGACGACTTCGCGGACCTTCCAACCCAACGTGTCCCAAGTCCGTATCGGGCCGTCCGGGTGGTAGTTGCGGGGCTGGACGATCGTAAGCCGGACTTGCCAGCCCTTGACCATGTCCCACGTCAGGGACTCACGCTCGAGCACGCCCGCGACGTACAGACACAATTGCTCATTTTGCCACGGGTCGACGTACCTATGCCCGTATTTGTAATCGACGACGTCGATAATCTTCGACCCGTGATCACAGGCGGCAAGGTCCGGCGTCCCTTCGCAGTCCGGGTGCACAAGCTGATACATGGTCAGCTTGCGTTCGACCCACCTTGGAAAGCCCGCCATGGTCGCGGCGGCGAGGAAATACGCGCCGCATTCCTGCATCTCTTCGTCGATCGCCACGCCGTTAGGCGCGATGGATCCGACGGGCAAAAAACGATCCTGCAGCGCTTCCGTCGCCCAATGGTGCGCGGCGGTCCCTAGCCGCGCCTCCTCGCCTTCCGTCTCGTCGTAACGGGCCTGCATTGCGAAACTGCCCGGGCAGCGCGACCATATCGCCG
>Ga0181349_1000026_pt1 | contig 49830 bp, 69 predicted proteins | sample Su13VDMM110SD_FD_130106 | JGI IMG/M metagenome (GOLD analysis project Ga0181349, IMG submission 130106) | Freshwater viral communities from Lake Michigan, USA - Su13.VD.MM110.S.D | ecosystem: Environmental > Aquatic > Freshwater > Lake | place: USA: Michigan | collected 2013-07-16 | reverse complement strand
GGGCGCTGGTTGATGACTTATGAAATAGACTCAACAGATACTTTTAGTAATGCGCCGGTTATTCCGGGCGAGGGCGTGCTTGCAGCTAACGGCATTTATGCGTTGATGACCAACATCGACTCAACGCAGATTTATTATGGCTAAAAAGAAAGGCCCGGTTCTCTCGGTAGGTCGCGGCGAGAAGCTGCCGGTCTCTAAAGGGGCTGGGCTGACTGCTAAAGGCCGCGCTAAGTACAACGCAGCCACAGGATCAAACCTTAAAGCGCCACAGCCGCAAGGCGGTGCTCGCAAGAAGTCATTCTGTGCCCGTATGTCTGGTATGCCCGGTCCAATGAAGGACGAAAAAGGCAAACCTACTCGTAAGGCTGCTTCACTAGCTAGATGGAAATGCTGATATGAACGAAACTGTTTCAACTGCAAGAGAACTCGCTACACACGCAGCGGATATTGCGCACCTTCAAAGTGATATGGACAAAATGTCTGCTGATATGGCAGAGATTAAAACCATGATTGCCAACATCAATACAACACTTGCGGAAGCCAAAGGCGGCTGGAAAGTGCTCATGATGTTTGGTGGTGCAGGTGGTCTAGTAGGCGCAATGGTAGCCCAGATTATTCACGCAATCCCCGGAGGTAAGTGATGAAAGCTAACCCAATGAACCCTAAGAATCCAGCTAAACCTAGCGTTGCAAAGGCTATCAAAATTCCAACTCGTGGGCACAACCGTGCTGATCTCCAGAAGGTAAACAATCCAAAAACCAACCAAGGCTCTACAGAGCTTTTTAAGAAAGGCGGCGATACTATGGCTACTAAGATGAACCCCGGCTTCATGGCAATGATTGCTAAGAAAAAAGACGGCGCTAAGAGTGCTATGCCAGCGGCTCTAGCGAAACACGCAGCTAAACCTGCATCCAAAGCTCACGCTGGCCTCAAAGCCGGTGGTATGACCAAGATGGGCGCTGTCAAAACCAGCCCTAAGCCTGACGGTATCGCCAAGCGCGGCATGACCAAAGGCACTCAAGTCACTATGAAGAAAGGTGGGAAGTGCTAATGGCTACTAAAAAACGTGCAAAACGATTTGATCGTGGTGGTATGTCTGAAGAAGACTTAGCTAGTAATCCTAATCGCGGTATCGTAGATCAAACTGAAGAAGAAGCGGCAAATGAAGCTGCAATGACGATGCGCCAACGTGCAATGACTGAAGGCGATCGTGATGAGAAAGCAATGGCTACACCAGCAATGCGCAGCCTCAAAGTTGAGGCGGAAGCCCCAGTTAAATCTGCGCCTGCAATGCGTAAACCTAAGCCGTCTGGTGTTTCGGATACAGGTTCAAAATTAAGAGCAATGGACAATGCGATGGCTCCTAAAAAACCCGAGACCCTAGACGAACGTAGGAACCGCAGAGCCACAGAGTTTAAAGAGCTTTTTACAAGAAGGTCACCGATGGCTGCTGCCCGCGATGCTATGAAGCCTAAGTTTAAAGCTAGCTCAAGCTACGCTTCGGGTGGTTCAGTATCTGCTTCGTCCCGTGCCGACGGTATTGCTACCAAAGGCAAAACTCGTGGAAAGATTTGCTAAATGAAATACCCCGACGCTACTCCGGTGGACGAGCCTGTAGCTAAGCCAAAACAGGCGGCTAGCGCACCTAAGCAGGCAAAAGCCAAGACGTACCCTGATTCAGTCCCAGTGGATGAACCAGTCGTAAAAAAGGCCAAGGGTGGGTCCATCCGTGGCGGCGGTATCGAGTCCCGTGGCAAGACCAAGGGTAAGATGATTACCATGAAAAACGGCGGGATGTGCTGATATGTTAGCCAGTCGCGGTATGGGTAACATCAACCCCTCCAAGATGCCTAAAGGCAAGACGATCACTCGTAAGGATGATCCGAACAAGGTCGAAATGTATGCAGAAGGCGGCAAAGTAAAATCCAAAGTAAATGCGGCGGGTAACTACACGAAGCCTGATTTACGCAAACGGATTTTTAACAGCGTCAAAGCTGCGGCGATCGTAGGTACGGGTGCAGGGCAGTGGTCCGCACGTAAAGCTCAAGTTATGGCTAAACGGTATAAAGCCGCAGGTGGCGGGTACCGTGACTAAGTGGTCTGATAAACGCAAGAAGTCTATAGACTGCGATAACCCAAAAGGTTTTTCAGAGAAGGCCCACTGTGCCGGTAAGAAAAAAATGGCCGGTGGTGGTTTGGCTAAACCGCAACAGTCTCTCAAGGACTGGGGCAAACAAGATTGGACAACTAAAAGTGGTAAAAAATCTTCTGACACAGGTGAGCGCTACCTTCCAAAAGCTGCAATCAAAAGTCTTAGCGCTAGTGAGTATGCTGCAACGACCAAAGCCAAGCGAGCCGGGAAAGCCGCCGGAAAACAATTCGTAGCACAGCCTAAAACAATTGCAAAGAAAACAGCGGGATTTAGATAATGGCTAAAGCAACTGATATAAGTGATTTGCGCAAGCTGGAAGACGATGAAAAAGAACACGGCAAAACTTCAACAAAACTGAAGTCGTATGCAACGGGTGCGTTGAATTTAGTGCCGTTTTTAAATCAGTCGGGTATTTCATACCCCGGACCCAAAGAATACGAAGCTAAGGGAAAGGGGCTCAGCCGCTCTATTGCATCGGAACGCGAAGCTATTAAAAGGGGCGAAAGAGACTACATCGTCCAAGACGAGGCTCCGCTTCCTAAAGGTATGATTGAAAAAAAGGCAAAAGGCGGTAAAGTTACAGCTTCCAGCCGTGCCGATGGCCTCGCACAACGCGGCAAAACCCGTGGGAAAATGATCTAATATGGCAAGCTCAGGAACCTCAGCGTTTAATCTAGACCTTACCGAATTGGTAGAGGAGGCGTTTGAACGTGCTGGTTCTGAACTGCGCACGGGCTATGACCTGAAGACAGCTCGCCGTTCCCTTAATCTTTTATTTGCAGACTGGGCCAATCGTGGTGTAAACATGTGGACGTTTGAGCAGGGGACGATTACCTTGACTCCGGGCTTATCTACTTATGCTCTACCCGTGGACACCGTAGACCTTTTAGAGCACGTTATACGTACTGGCGCAGGCACTGCCTCGACACAAGCGGACCTAACAATCACACGTATTAGTGTGTCTACCTACGCTACGATCCCTAACAAACTTCAGCAAGCTCGCCCCATTCAGATTTGGATACAGCGGCTTGACGGTGAGCGGTCAGCTATTGGTACAGTTTTGACAAGCGCAATCACAGCTACAGACACTACGATTAGTGTAGCTACTACAGTAGGTTTGGCTACATCTGGCTTTGTAATGATTGAGTCAGAGATTATCTTCTACGGCGCTGTTTCTGGCACTCAACTTCTATATTGCTACCGTGGACAGGCTTACACCACTGCGGCGTCGCACATCAACGGAACTCCCGTATACGCGCAGAACTTACCCTGCGTAACGGTATGGCCTACCCCAGACAACACTACTACTTACCAATTAGTTTATTACCGCATGCGCCGTATTGACGATGCAGGTAACGGTGTAAACACAATGGATGTACCTTTCCGGTTCTTACCCTGCATGGTTGCAGGTTTGGCCTACTACTTGGCGCTGAAGGTCCCTAACGGGGCTATGCGGCTGGACATCCTCAAAGCACAGTACGACGAAGCATGGCAGTTTGCTGCAACGGAGGACAGGGAATCAGCGGCGTCGCGGTTCGTCCCACGTCAGATGTTTATAAATTAAGTTATGGGCAATAGATTTGCGTCAGGAAAAAGGGCGATTGCAGAGTGCGATCGCTGTGGGCAACGGTATAAACTGAAACAGCTAAAGAAAGAGATTATCAAGCTTAAGGAATACAACCTTTTGGTGTGTCCTGAGTGCTGGGACCCGGATCAACCGCAGTTGCAGTTGGGTATGTTTCCAGTAGATGATCCACAGGCCGTGCGTAATCCGCGTAATGACACGACTTATGTTACATCGGGCACAAACACAAGTGGGTACCCTTCGGGGGGCTCTAGAGATATTCAGTGGGGTTGGTACCCGGTAGGTGGGGCATCATTTTTTGACGTTGCGTTGACGCAGAACTACTTGGTTGCAACGACGAATGTTGGTATAGTTAGTATTACGGTTTCATAGGAGTTAATCATGGATAAAAAAACTGTCAAACGTATTGCAGATACCGAGGCCAAGAAGATGGTTAAGGGTCACGAGTCACGTATGCACGTAAAAAAGATGAAGGCCGGTGGCCCCACATCTGAAGACCGGATGCGAGTTGGTCGCAACCTGTCCCGCGCAGCTAATCAGAAAACGGGGTGAATCATGGCAACACAAAGCATGAAACGCATGGGCAAAGAAGTTGGCCCTGCCAGCCTCTACGCTAAACCTCACACTATGTCAGGCGGTAGCGTAACCGTTGCTGAAAATCCCGGCAAAGAACCTAACCGTAGCAAGTTAGACTCGTTTGACGTAAGCGTGGGCAATATCAGCAAATCTGCTGGTAACGAGCCAACTAAAACAACTGGTATCAAAATCCGTGGTACTGGCGCGGCTATCAAAGGTGTGATGGCCCGGGGCCCAATGGCATAAAGTATGAACTACGCTGCTCTAGTTACTGCAATCTCCGATTACACGGAGAACACATTCCTAACTGCGGATATGAATATGTTCATAAAGCAGGCAGAGCAGCGCATTTACAACACCGTTCAGTTCCCCCCGCTGCGTAAAAACATGACAGGGACTATTACAGCCAATAACAAGTACTTGTCTTGCCCTGAAGATTTTCTTTCGTCTTACTCGTTAGCTGTGGTCGATACTACTGGAGCGTATTCTTTTTTACTTAATAAAGATGTTAACTTCATCCGTGAAGCATACCCCACCCCAACCGACACAGCTATCCCTAAGTACTACGCTTTGTTTGGTCCGACAGTTTCGGGGTCTGTTATTAGCACTGAGCTTTCGTTCATTCTTGGCCCAACGCCAAATGCTACATACGTTGTAGAGCTTCACTATTACTACTATCCAGAGTCTATTGTCACTGCTAGTACTACATGGCTAGGTGACAACTTTGACTCCGTATTGCTCTACGGGTCGTTGGTAGAAGCAATTACCTACATGAAGGGCGAAGCCGACATGGTTGCTCTTTACGATGGCAAGTACAAAGAAGCGTTAATGCTGGCTAAACGACTTGGCGATGGCCTTGAGCGTCAGGATGCGTACCGTAGCGGTCAATACCGTCAGGCAGTCACATGATCGTCCAAACCCAGACCACTTCGTTTAAAGCAGAGGTGTACCAAGCGGTACACAATCTGTTAACGGACACAATCAAGATTGCCCTTTACACGGCAAACGCTAACCTTGATGCCGATACCACGGTATATAGCACCCTCAATGAGGTTGTAGCGTCAGGCTATACAGCGGGCGGAAACACCATGACAGGCGTTGCGCTTAATACTTCTGGGTACACGGTCTACGTTAACTGGGCTAATACGTCTTGGTCAACAGCAGTGACAGCACGGTGCGCCTTGATTTACAATGCCAGTCAAAGCAATAAGTCCATTGCAGTGTTGGATTTTGGGTCAGATAAAACATCTACCACTACGTTCACCATCACAATGCCCGCCAATACAGCTACTTCAGCGTTAATTAGGAGTTCAAATTGATTGTTACGACTACCAAAGGTGAAATGGACGATTCCTTGTTGGAGCATCGTTCTGGCACTGTAGACAATGAAAACGAGTTAACTACTTGGACCGAGTACTGGTTGGATGGTGAATTAGTTCACCGATCTGCTCACGTTACGCTGAAGAAAATACCCACTTTTGCAGGCGCTGAAACCGCTTCTTTTTAAGGAAATATCATGGCAAATACCCAATCAATGTGCACCTCGTTTATGGGCGAGTTAATGACCGCAACCCATAATTTCGGTACTGCACCGACCCGTGGAACGGGCGCAACCGACACATTTAAAGCGGCTCTGTATCTGACCTCAGCTACTTATAACGCGGCAACCACTGCGTACTCTGCAACAGGAGAAGTATCTGGGACCAATTACACCGCAGGCGGTGTGACGGTAACAGCAGCAACGCCGCCAACAGCAACCAACAGTTCAGCAACGGCAGGCGTAGCGTTTTTTACACCGTCAGCTTCGCTTACGTACACAACCGTAACCTTGAGCACTGCGTTTGATACCGTATTGATCTACAACTCTACTCAGAGTAATAAAGCGGTTTCTGTACACACATTTGGTTCACAGACGATCACTGCGGGTACATTTACGTTGACTATGCCTACAAACAACACGTCAACTGCGTTGTTGCGTTTGGCTACAACCTAAGAGTAGTTTGTGGCTCTCGGCTGGGGTGATGACACTTGGGGTGATTACGGCTGGGGCGGAGCGATTCCAACCACAGGTGTCGTCGCTGCGGGCGCTGTTGGCACGGTAGAGCACAGTAAAACTGTAGCCCTAAGCGGAGTAGGCGGTACAGGCGGGGTAGGGGATGTTGTTAAGGCTACCAACCTCAACAAACTTGGAGACTTAGCTTCTGGGTTTGTAGGTTCAGTTACTTATGACCACACCATAGCGTTAACTGGGGTTGCGGCGACAGGGGCAGTTGGAATTGGTTGGGGTGGTGATACTTGGGGTTCTAATAGTTGGGGCGGCGTAAGTCTTATCCCAGTATTTGTCTATGAAGTAGCTATTACAGGTGTTTCGGCTACTGGCGAAGTGGGGGAGCTTCTTGAGATTAACAACCCCAACAAACTTGGAGACTTAGCTTCTGGGTTTGTAGGTACTGTTGAGGCAAATAGAACTGTAGCGCTTTCAGGCGTAGCTGCAACAGGAGCAGTTGATACAGTAGTTGGGTCGGCTGTAACAAGTATTTCAGGCGTTAGCGCTTTAGGGGCAGTAAATCAAATTATTGTTCCGTTACCGTCGAACCAAGCTAATGGCGCGGTTGGAACTGTTACTACAGATAGGGTAATGGCCCTTACAAGCGCTAGCGCAGGTGGTTCCGCAGGTTTAGTAGCTCTGGCTAATAGGTCTTTTGCGCTGACTGGAGACTACGCAGCAGGTGACATAGGGGTTGTAATTGCGGTATATTGGAAGCTAATTGATGACATGCAGGTCGCAAACTGGCAAAATATAGATAACGTGTAATCCAAAATTGGGTTGAAATAGTAACTTGAGGTAAATTATGGCAACATCAGCAACGGCACTTTTGGGCCTAGCCCTCCCCGTAACGGGCGAATTGTCCGGTACATGGGGCGATACGGTCAACAACTCTTTGACAGCATTGCTAGACACCGCTGTAGCAGGCACTACCACACTTAGCACAGACGCAGACGTAACCCTGACAACCACAACCTTAGCGGCTAACCAATCACGTCAGGCAGTTCTTTTGTGTACAGGCGCTCGCACAGTTCTGCGAAATATCACAGCCCCGGCGCAGTCTAAAACGTATGTAGTCGTAAACATCACAACTGGCGGATTCCCTGTAGTTATAAGAGGCGCTGGGCCTACTACCGGTGTAACAGTTGCTGCAGGGTCTATAGCTTTTGTAGCTTGGAACGGATCAGATTTTGTTTCGCTTTTGAACAATCCGACAATTACAAACTACACCGAGTCTGTGGTTGCGATTGGCACTGTTGGGGCTTCGAGCACACTGTCGTTGACCAACGGTACGGTGCAGACTGCAACCTTGACAGCCTCAACCCCTTGCACATTTACAATGCCAACCGCAACGAATGGTAAAAGTTTTATTCTGCAGATAACTCAAGCGGCTACAGGCATGACTACTGCTACTTTTACAGGAGTAAAGTTTAATGCAGGTACAGCACCAGTCATTACGGCAACCGCGTCAGCCGTAGACATACTCTCATTTGTTGCTATCGGTTCTACTTGGTACGGCACTTACGCACAGGCGTTTGCATAATGTTCGCAGCACTTAATGCTTTTCTTACTGGGGCACTGCCCGTATTTAATTTCAACCTAACTACTGGGTCGGATTTAAATCTGCGAACGCAAGCGTTGGCGGCTGGGTGGAATGGTGTTTTTCCGCTAGTTGCAACGATACCCGTTAGTAACACAATCAGCGGCACAGCTGGAAATACTGCATTAACCATTAACGGCTCGTTTCCTAACAAAGTAACGCTGATAAACAATGGTTTAATCCAAGGTTTTACTGGCGCTACTGGCACTACTGGCGCTACTGGCGCTACTGGTAATCCCGGTGGAGCAGGAGCAGCGGGGACAAATGGTGCGGCGGGCGGCGGTGGCGGCGGTGGATACGCCGCACCGGGCAATGCAGGTGGTGCGGGCGGTGCTGCTGGTAACGGTAGCACAGGCGGTAACGGAACTGCTGGTGGTACGGGCGGTACGGGCGGTACGGGTAATACAGGTGGTTTAGCTATTCTCGTTTCTGTCCCTGTCTCTATTAACAACCTAACTACCATTTCTGGCGGTACGGGAGGTTCCGGCGGTGCGGGCGGTACGGGTGGTACAGGTGGTCCCGGAGGCGCGGGCGGCGCTGCTGGAGTTCGGTCCGGTGGTGGCGGCGGTGGCGGCGGTGGTGGGTATTATGATGTTGGAACCCCCAAATCCCCTTCGTATATTTATACTGCTGGTGGTACTGGTGGTAACGGATACAGCGTTGCTGGTGGCGGTCCATTTGGAGGCGCTGGTGGTGGAGTCAATGCGGGTACAGGCGGCACAGGCGGCGGCTCAGGTGGCGCAGGTTCAACAGGTGGTGGTGGAAACCTTGGCGGTGGCGGTGCAGGTGGAGCAGGGGGAGCAGCAGGCTCTGCGGGTGCTACAGGCTCTGCGGGTGCTACAGGCGGTACAGGTGGTACAGGTTCAGCAGGGGCAACAGGAGCTTATGTACAGGGTAACTCTAATGTTACGTGGATTAACTTTGGAACAAGAAATGGAACAGCATCATGATTAAATACAAAATTATTGAAACTAACATCGCAGGGCATTCTATTGTTGTGCGGTACTACACTGATATCATTACAGAAGCAATGCTATCAACGGACACTCTTGACGGCATAATTCGCCGCTGCCGTACAGACTACTCTTTTGACCTACCTGTACCAGCCCCAACAGGGACAGCGCTACATGATTTTATTGTGACCCGCGCACCTACAGCGTGGTTGCAGACACAAGAAGACGTTCTCAATCCCAACGTAGACACATCACTTGCTGCAATTATTCCGTTGGTGGGTGTTGAAGTAAACGTGGTGACAAATGCAATTTAAAGTAAAGCAGTTACTTGCAGGGGTCTTAACCACACTAGCTTTAACCAGCCACGCTGAACTTCCCAAGACGCTAAAGGTTTACAGTGCATACGTTGTAAATCTCCCGTTTTGCAAAGCCATATTTGACGAATACGATAGGGTTTACGGAACAGAATCGCAGATCAGCATTAAACCGGGGACTACTGGAATGATGGCTATGAAAGCCATGCAAGCGGAACCAGAGTTTTCGGTCTTATGCCCTACTGGGGTTTCAGATCACGTTGTCAACAAAATAACGTATCCCGGTAACGATGCGGCGTTTGACGATTTAAAAATAGTTTCGGTTTTAGCTACCCTTGGGCCTATGTTTGTCACGGGTAACGGCAATAAGTTTGCAACGCTGCCTGAGATGCTTCGGCAAGGTAAAGAGATAACCGTCGGTTACCATTCGCAAGGTTTAAAGACCGCCGCCGCTGAGGTCTTAAAGGACAGTAAGGTAATTTGGGTTGCGCATAAGTCATCCCTAGAAGCAATGGCTGCATTGAACGATGGGTCTTTGGACTTGTATCCAGATGGCGCGGGGCTTTTATCTTTAGTGTCTGCGGGTAAATTAAAAAGTCTTGGGCGTATTAACGCCCCTGATACTGTGCCCGGCATTGACCTAAGCGCGGTGTACCCGTCAGCCGCAAAGACTAAGCTTATTATGGGTATTTCGGTATCTTCAAAAAACTCTGCTGCTGACTTAAAAGAATTTGAGGCACGTATCAAGAATGTGCAGTCTTCGGCTGGCGTACAAGAAGCAATTCGTGCGGCTGGCTATAAACCGCAGTACATGTCTTCTAAAGAAGCGGAAGTGGTCATACAGACTTTTAAATCAAAATACGCGGCGCAATAATATGCCTACAAGACACGGTGAATACTGTGTTGGTGGGCTACGTTTCCTAAACAAGTATGACGCTCTAGTTTTTGCCACGCAGACTAACCAAACGGTAATGTGGGATTTTAATGACGCAGTATTTTCTTGTTTTGATTGGACAGTGCCTGTCCCCGAAAACATAGACGAGCTTTACAAGCGGCGAGCGCAACAGCTTCGAGATAAGTACGACTACGTTTCGTTATTTTTTAGCGGGGGCTTAGACAGTACCAATGTCCTTCATGCGTTTATAGACAACGACATTCGTTTAGACGAAATAGTCATGTACAAGCCCCGCTGTTATGTGCATGACCCCAATAGCCCCGTTCTTGGGAAAAACTTGTTCTCAGAGTTGGAGTTTGCAGCACTGCCACACCTACAAAAGTACGTAGAGGGTAAAGGTATAAAGGTTCGTACAATTTTTTTTGAGGATGTCTTTGACACACTGCTAAGAAATAACACCTACGTATCGCAGTTTTATAAAATTAGCGCCCTTTCAGCCTCTAATTTGGCGCGGGTAGCTATAGCAGTCACTGACGCAGATTGGAGAAGTTTGTACGATGCGGGGAAGAATGTAGCCCACATACAAGGGGCAGATAGACCAGTGCTTAGCAAGCAGGGCGCAGGTTATACGTTTGCCTTTAATGATTCTGTATCTTCTTTTTCATTTGAACCAGCAGAAGCAAACGAGACGTCTGAAAAACTAAAGGCGCATCAGCATCACGAGTGGTTTTACTGGACTCCTGATATGCCTAAGCTGGCAATTAAACAAGCGCAGCTAACAAAACAGGCTTGGATGGCAAACCCAGAAAAACCCCGTGGGCAAGATATAGCTATAGAACAATTGTTTCCCTCGCATGTTTTAAGTGTCCGCAATTTGTTTCATGCAGGAAAAGCTATGTGGGGGACTAATAGCATTAATCACCAGTGGATTCACTCCCCAGAAATAACCTATGCAAAAGGCGTTTTTGTAGACATGCTATCTCACGCAAGGGCAACAGTAAGTGATAAACTTACCCTGCCAGACCCCAATATCCGAGCAGAAAGGCCAAGAGCAGGGTCATACATACATATGCACTCAAAAGAATATAGGTTGTAATGCTTGATGCACTTGCTTCTGCTCAGATACCGTGGCCCAATACCGAGACAAAAATCGTGTTGGTGTGCCGCGTCGTACTGCCGAGCGAGAAGTACGGGGCAAACGAGTTTTTAGACAAAGACGGGAGGGTGTGCCGTTGGGTTGTGGAGGTGATTAAGAAAGAGCGCCATGATTGACCCCCTAACCGCTTTTGCTGTAGCACAGGGTGCTATAAAAGGAATCCAAGCTGCTATAAAAATGGGCAAGGATGTCCAAGGCATCACGAATGACGTGATGAAGTTTTTTGACGCAAAAGATAAAGTAGCCAAGGAAGCAATAAAAGACCCAAAAAAGAAGTACAGTTCAGACACCAGCCAAGCAATGTCTACGGTCATGCAACTGCATGAACTGAATAAAGCCGAGGAAGAGTTGAAGTGGCACTTTATCAACCAAGGCCATAGCGCCTTGTGGACACAGATTGTTTTAGAGCGCAACTCGATTGTGCAGCGCAGGAAAGTGCAGGAGATACTGGATGCTAAAGCGGCTAAGAACCGCAAGGCAGAGATTGACGAAGCCATCACAATGGGTCTTTGCGTACTAGTAGCCGCAGCCATTTTTACTTTGGTTGCTTGGGGGATTATTGCAATGAAAGGAAAACTATGAAAGTTGCATGCGTTGATATTTTTGATGGGCTTGTAAACGCTACGTTGCGCAATCAAATTATTACGTACATTATGGGTAGCGCTTTCCGTATTGGATGGCCTGATTCTAGTATTGGCCCAAAATCTGCCTACAAGTACCTGCACTCGCGGTACACCAAAGAAGAACTTATAGCATGTGGGCTAGGAAATGTAATTCTCTCATCACCAGAAATTGCTCCACTTGTAGAGGGCAAAGAGTTAACTAGGTGCGTTATAAATTTAACCCATACAGGGGATATAAACTTTGCCCACACCCACCCTACAGGGGAAACAGTTGTTTTGTACTACGCAAACTTAGATTGGCTTCCTGAATGGCGGGGAGAAACAATGTTTTACAACGACGATTGTTCTGAAATAATTTATGCCTCTAGGTACACACCCGGACGAATTGTTGTTTTTGATGCAACTATTCCCCACGCCATTAACCCCCAGTCGAGTATTGGCCCACAGAATAGATTTACAGTTACTATTAGTTTTAACCCTATACCCCCAAAAGTAGAAGCATAGAAAGGAAAAAATATGTTTGACATCACAGGACTACTAGCAGTCGGCGGTAAGCTCATAGACAAGCTCATCCCCGACCCAGAGGCCAAGGCCAAAGCCCAACTCGAACTTGCCACACTTGCCCAAAGCGGTGAACTGGCAAAGATGGCTAATGAGACTGACCTTTACAAGACTGAGCAAGCTGGCGTGTCTGAACGCTGGGATGCGGATATGTCATCCGATTCTTGGTTGTCAAAGAACATTCGCCCTATGGCCTTAGTTGCCATTTTTATTGCTTACTTTTTGTTTGCACTGATGAGCGCCTTTGGGTACAACGCGCAAGCGTCTTACGTTGAACTGCTAGGGCAGTGGGGCATGCTAGTCATGTCGGCGTATTTTGGGGGTCGCACGCTTGAGAAAATCATGGAAATGCGGAGCAAGAAGTGATAATTCAGCACTTGAAACACCCGTTTCATCACACCATCATTTACAATTTTTTTGACGCCAAGGCGTTGAATGAAATAAAACAAGAAGCGCTTTCGTTAGTTCCTACGATTGAAGCTACAGAGCCAAAAGACGTACACCACGCGCAACTGCGTAATACGTCTCACACTTTATCTCTTGGCCTAGATGACTTTTTTGTAGAAGACCGGAATAAAAGCAAGATAATTTCCTTTACTAGAGAAATTTTTAACCTATGCAATCAAGGAGTGCTGCATAGTAAAGACAACCCTTTTATAGGCTATATACCAACAAGCAATCACGACAACACGTTTTTGCAGCTTTATAAAAACGGGAGTAGCTACTTTGCCCATCAAGATGCTGCAGTGGTGACCATGCTATACCCCATTTTTCTAGGCAAAGACTTTGAAGGCGGCAAGTTAACATTTCCAAAACATGACTACACACCGCACTTGGAGGATAATTCCTGTTTAATTTTTCCAAGTTTTGAGTTACATGCTCTTTCGGCGGTGACTTCTAACGATGAAGGTTACGTCAGGGCTTCTATAAACCAAAGGCTGTACATAAGATGAGCAGAGAACAACTATCCCAATGGGTTACTTTGATTGCGTCCGTCACTCTGTCGCTTACTGTGCTGTCAATGGTATTCGTGTTTATGTTTGGGTTCTTTGACGTGCTAGTCGATAACGACAAACTGTTTGGAATTGTTGGCCCTGCGTTTCAAACCATTGTTGGCGGGTTTCTCGGCCTTATTACTGGTATCAAAATAGGAGAAAACGGAAATGACAAGCCTAAGTAAGCATTTCACCCTTGCGGAACTTACAGTCACCGACCACCGCGAGTTTGACAACAGCCCGACACAGGAAGAAATAAGCAACCTGCAACGCTTGGCGCAACTGCTGGAGCAGGTCAAGGAAACCCTTGGCGGCAAGCCTATCATGATTAACTCTGCCTTCCGCAGTAAGCAGGTCAATGACGCAGTTGGAAGTTCTGACAAGTCTCAGCATCGTAAGGGGTGCGCGGCTGACCTCCGAGTGCCCGGTGTAACTCCAGACGAGGTAGTCCGTGCCGTGATTGCTGCGGGTTTACCCTTTGACCAAATTATTCGTGAGTTTGACCGTTGGACTCACATCAGCATACCCAACACAGAAGATGCAGAACCCAGAGGCAATGCGCTTATCATCGACAAAGCAGGTACTCGACCTTTTGCCTAATTCATGGGAAAATGAGCCATGCCCTTACAAAAGATTACCCTAAGACCCGGTATTAACCGCGAGAACACTCGGTACACCACCGAGGGCGGCTATTACGAGTCGGACAAAGTTAGGTTCCGTCAGGGCACACCAGAAAAGATCGGTGGGTGGACACGCATCTCTGCCAATACTTTCATAGGCGTATGTCGGTCACTTTGGAATTGGGTTACGTTAGGTGCTCAGAATTTGATTGGGGTAGGCACAAACGTAAAGTTCTATATCCAGAACGGCGGAGCTTACTACGACGTTACCCCTATCCGCGCAACATCTACGCTAACCAATCCGTTTACTACCGTAAATCTGTCTACTACCGTTACAGTTGCTGACGCTGCTAGTGGGTACAACCTTGGTGATTACGTTACGTTCTACGGCGGTACAGCAGTGGGCGGCTTAACAATCCTTGGCGAGTACGAGATAACTTCCACTGGCACTAACAACTATACGATTACAGCCGCTTCTGCAGCGACTTCCTCAACTACTGGCGGCGGTACGGTCTATGCCGTATACCAAATTAACATTGGCCCGCCCTATGAAGTTCCGTTGACAGGCTGGGGTTCAGGTACTTGGAGTTCCGGTGTATGGGGCACTAGCGCCAACTCTACTCAGCCTATGCGCCTTTGGAATCAAAATAACTTTGGGCAAGATTTGCTGTGCGGGCCTAGCACTGACCCCTTGTACTTATGGAGCGCAAATATAGGTTACGTAGGCACCGGCATAACTCTTACCATTGCAACACCTTGCGTAGGCACTAGCGTTGTCAACCTACCTGACAAGACTGCCATTACGCTACAAACTACTGGGGCGCTTCCCACAGGGCTTGTTGTTGGAACAATATACTACACACGGTACTTATCGAGTACTACGTTTAATTTGTCGGCTACTCCTACTGGGGCGCTTATCAATACGTCAGGGTCACAATCTGGGGATCACACTATTTCCCCACGGATGATTGCGCTTACAGAGCTAAACGGAGCTTCAAGCGTCCCCCTAACACAAAATTACTTTATTATTTCTGACGCAAGTCGGTTTGTTATTTGTTTTGGAACCAATGATTTTGGTAGTACAGAGTCTGACCCCATGCTTATTCGCTGGTCAGACCAAGAGTCGTACTTAGAGTGGGCACCTGCAATTACAAATCAAGCAGGTAGTGTTCGCTTGTCCCACGGCTCCAGAATTGTCACGGCACTGCAAAGCCGCCAAGAGATTGTGGTTTGGACGGACTCAACCATTTATTCACTGCAGTACCTTGGCCCGCCTTATGTCTGGGGAACACAACTTATTGCCGACAACATATCAATCATATCGTCTACCGCCGCTGCTATTGGCTCCGGTATTACCTACTGGATGGGCATAGATAAGTTTTACAAGTACGACGGACGGGTTCAGACCCTGCGTTGCGACGTGCGTCAATACATCTTTAACGACATTAACTTGCAGCAAGCCGACCAGATTTTTGCCAGCACAAGTGAAGGTTTTAACGAGGTCTGGTGGTTCTATTGTTCGGCAAACAGCTTTACTGTGGATCGCTACGTAATCTACAATTACTCCGAAGACATCTGGATGTACGGTAATTTGGCTCGCACTGCATGGCTAGACTCCGGACTAAGGGATTACCCTATAGCAGCTACTTACGCATACAACCTCGTTGACCACGAGTCTGGTGTAGACGACAACATTGGAGCTAACCCTGCAGCCATTGAAGCTAGCATTACAAGCTCGCAGTTTGACATTGGTGATGGGCACAACATGGCGTTTGCGTGGCGTATGCTGCCTGACTTGACCTTCCGTGGCTCTACAGACGGGACTACGCCTAGCTTGACTATGCAGCTTTTGCCTCTGCAGAACTCTGGTTCGGGGTACAACAACCCCCTGTCAGTAGGCGGTACAAGCGCCACAGCATCGTTGCCCGTAACAGCTACGCAGACATACCCAATTGACTTAGACACCTTTACAGGGCAAATTAATATCCGTGTACGCGGTCGTCAGATGTCTATGCGGATTACCTCAAATACACTCGGTACTCAGTGGCAGCTAGGTAGTCCACGGGTTGATGTGCGGCCTGACGGCAGACGTTAATATGGCCCAAAAGAACGTAATTGCCCCCCGCCTTCCTGTAGCACCGGAAGAGTACAACCGTGCATACCAAGATCAGTTAACTAGCCTACTGCGGTTGTATTTCAACCAATTAGATAATAGTGGCCCAGTTAACATCTCTACACAACGTGCTGGAGCCAATATAATTGCGGCATTGAGCGCTCCTCCTGTACCCGGAACAGCCACTCCGAGCTTGCCAACTCAGGCAGATTTAGCTAACCTTCGAGTAGGCGATGTCTACTACGATACAACCGCCAGTAATGTACTGAAAGTAAAAACATGATACAACGCTATGACGCTAATGGGTTCCCACTACCTGATGTACCAGACTACGGCGCATTTAACCAAAACTTTGGGAGCGAATCAAATTACGCCTTGCGAGGACCTAAATCAACAGTGTCTGACCTAGAAGCTAAGGCTATTGCAAACAATACTTCTACTAGTACCGATAGAACTCCAGCCAGCGGAAAATACGTATACGATTCTGCAACAGGACAATATATTTGGGTTCCAGCGGGGACTGCAGCCCCTGTTGGCATAGCAGCAAGCCCTGCCTATGTAAATCAAGATCGTGGTGGGCGTGGGGATATCAATCCAGCAGAACAAGGCCGCATCAATGCGTTCATGGATAAAGAAACTGCAACAGATAAAGCTTTACAAACTCAAGAAAATGCTGAAATTGGCGATAGATATGCTCCCGTGCCTAATAACTTTACACAGGGTGCACGCATACAAAAAGATTTATCTTTTCTTAACCCCATGAACAACCCCATAATGAGGGGGTTACAAGCTCTTTTTGGAACACAAAACCCTAATTTGGTGACTGTAGAAGATAGAACGCCTGTTAATGTTAATAATTCTATTACTGCTACAGCCGCACAACAAGCCGCTGACGATGCGGAGGCTAATGCAATATCAAATGCAAATACGTCTACTGTAGGCATGAAAGGTCTACCTAGCGGATATAACGCAAGCACCTCATACGGAGGAGTTAATGCCCCCACTGCTGGTACAGGCGGTGTTGGTAAGCCCGGTGAAACCGCTGTAGGAGGGGCAGTAGCTCCTACTGCTACTAATGAGGGCCTTACTAGTAGAGGTATTACAAGTGGCGTTACTACTGCTGATACTACTACGACTGATGTTGATTCCGCTGTTGATGCTGCTCCTCCTTCCGATAGTGAAACTGGTAAAGATACCGGCGCTGATGGTGTCGGTGGTGGGCCCGGCGGATGTTTCTTGACTACTGCGGCTGTGTCGCACATGAAACAAAAAGACAACGGGGAAGTGCTTAATACCCTCCGTGATTTCCGCGATACGTACATGCGCAAAAACAAGGAAAAATCCAAAGACGTTGCGTGGTACTACAAAAATGCCCCGCGCATTGTGGCTGCACTCGACAAAAGGCCCGATGCGGATAAAGTGTACAAAAAAATGTACAGCGACTTTATTAAGCCTGCCTACAAAGCCATCCAAGAAGGGGACGATGCACATGCCTACGAAATCTACAAAGATGGAATTGATTTTGCCAAAAAACATTCAGGTATCGACAAGGAGGACCTCACGCCTCGTTATGGACCTCGTGGTATGGCCTCTGGCGGTATTTCAAATTTTGCGGGTGGTGGGTTGGGTGATCTTGGCGGTTACTCTGACGGCGGTCGTTTACTACGTGGCCCCGGCGACGGCGTATCTGATTCCATCCCTGCCAGCATTGGCGGCAAGCGCCCTGCTCGGTTAGCCGACGGTGAATTCGTAGTACCTGCTCGTATCGTCTCAGAACTCGGCAATGGCTCGACTGATGCTGGTGCTCGTAAGCTATATGCAATGCTAGACCGTATCCAAGCTGGGCGTAAAAAGACAGTTGGTAAAGGCAAAGTTGCAACGAATAGCCGTTCGGACAAGAACCTGCCAGCATGAAAATTCAGTATGTCTCCCCTGAATGGGTGAACTATACTTGGAGTAAGGTTGAAGGGTACATTGCCGACGCACTTGCGCACTCTAGCGGAGACTACACAGTAGAGCAGGCTAAGGTATTTGTTACCCAAGGAAAATGGATACTGCTAGTCGGTGTAGGCGACGATGGTGAGTTACACGGCGCAGCAACAGTTGAGTTTTTTAATCGCCCTGATGATCGGGTTGCATTTATTACCGCTATTGGCGGCAAGCTAGTCAGTAATGTCGATACGTTCGAGCAACTAAAAACCTACGCAAGGTCTATGGGTGCTACAGCTATCGAAGGTGCTGCTAGAGAGTCAATTGCTAGGCTTTGGAAGCGTTATGGCTTTGAAGAAAAATACCGTATTGTTGGGGTAAAACTATGAAATTTAATGACCGTTCAATGGCTTTGCTGGGCATTCCAGACTTGCCCCCCCGCGCCTTTATCCGCAAAGCTGGCGGTGGAATTATTCCTCAAGGCGGCGGCGGTTCAGCCCCCACTACCACTGCCGAAAAAACTACAGGTTTACCTGCTTGGGCGCTTCCCTATGCGCAAGACACCTTAGCCAAACAGCAAGCGTTATCAAATCGTCCATACGAAGCATACGGCGGCCCACGCATTGCTGGATTTAGTCCATTGCAAGAGCAGGCTAAGAATACCGCCGCAGGCATGCAAACAAGCGGAGCTACCGGCGCTGGTATTGGTTTAGCAGGTGCGGCAGGTATGGGTGGCCTAAACAACCAAACATTTGGTAATGCTCAAGCTGACCAGTATATGAGCCCCTACATTCAGAATGTAGTTGATATCCAAAAACGCGAAGCTCAGCGCCAGTCCGGTATCCAAGGAACTCAACAACAAGCACAAGCCGCCCAAGCCGGAGCCTTTGGTGGTAGTCGTGACGCAATTATGCGTGCTGAACGCGAACGCAATCTTGGTTCTCAGATGGGCGACATTCAGGCGCAAGGTAGCCAACTTGCGTACACAAACGCCCAGAACCAATTTAACGCCGATCAAAACCGTGGCCTTCAAGGACTACAACTTGCTTCTAATGCAGCAAATACTCTTGGTACTCTTGGCGGTCAACAGTTCCAGCAAGGTGTAGACATCAATAAGCTTCAGTCAGCTTACGGCGCTCAAGAGCAGTCTATGAATCAACAGGGCCTTACTCAAGCCTATCAAGACTTCATGAACCAGAAGAATTACCCACAACAGCAGTTGGGTTACATGGCAAACATGATTAACGGCCTACCACTTGGAACTACAAGCACAGGTACAACTACTTACAACGAAGGGTCTCCGTCTGGGCTGCAGTCATTGGGTTCTCTTGCGTCTACTGCGTATGGACTAAGTAAGTTCTTTGCCAAGGGTGGTTACATAGATAAAGAAAAAAGCGTAACCGATGAAGACAACATTGCAGAATTTGTGCGTGGTTTAGATGACCAAGAACTAGCTCAAGCTAAGCAAGCGGCGGAAGCTAGTGGGGATAAAGTAAAACTCGAGGTAATTGTTAAGGAAGAAGGGCTCCGTGCTTCTATACAACGTGGTGGCCTTGCGTCTCTACCTGTAAATATGAACAAAATGATGCCGACTACATTGAGTGCGGCCCGTGGCGGCATTGTTGCTTTTAATGGGAATGAAGAGGAAGATGGAAGTTATGTAGACCCTGACCTTACTAACCCCATGCAACTAGCTCAACTAGGCACTTCAACACAGGGCAATCCCAAAATCTACAATGAAGCTGTCCAAACTATGATGGACCTGTATAAGAACAACGCTAAGCGAGAGTTCAAAGAGTTTACGCCGGAAGACGCAAAAGCGGCTAGAAAGGCTTCTCGTGAAATTCAGATGGAAGGCGTAACTGAGGACCCTTATAAAGGCTATGAAGAAAGCATAAAGAAGAAGGAAGCTGGTCGGGACAAAAGATTAGAGCAAGCTAAAGGGCTAGCGGCGTTTCAGTTTGCCAAAACTATCCTTAAAGGCAATAACCTTGCGCGTGGCTTTGGTGCGGGCGTTGCAGATGCTGGTGAATCTTACGGCGCAGCGTTAAAAGCTGAAGAAGACCAAGAACAAGCTATTGCAAAAATGCGGTTCCACATGGGTGAAGCAAAACGTAAAGAGCAAATGGGCTTAACTAGCGAGGCTAGAAAAGATGCGGCACTGGCTCAAAAAGCTAAACTTGATGTGTTTAACGCTGGTAGCAACAGAGACAAGGCTAGCGCTAGTATGCTTAGAGGGATTGCCAGTATTGCTCAACCTCGTAAAGGCGCTGGCGGCGCGGGCCGAAATGACAACTCTGTAAATAGAAATTTATTTTCAGCTATGAATTTAGCTGAAAAAGTAGACGCATCTATAGATAGAGCAAGAAAAGACCCAGCATATTTGACAGCGCTAGAGGATGCTAAATTAGTTCCCGATACTCCAGCAAAGAAAGCCCGCGTTGAAAAAGCACAGAAATACATAACTGATACAGACACCCGTTTAAATACTAGAAAACAAAGAGCCGATGATCTTGTAGACCAATACCAACCCGGTGGTAAGGCAACGCCTAAAACAACTGCCAACCCTGCTGTAGCAGCACCCGCCGCTGCAGTTGCTGCGCTAAAAGCCAATCCTAGCTTAGCCAGTCAATATGATTTAAAATTTGGAAAAGGCGCGGCAGCTAAAGTACTAGGACAATAACATGGCTAATTTCTTTGATAAGTTCGACGAAACCCCAGCAAAGGGGAATTTCTTCGATCAGTTTGATGCTGCGGAAGCACCAAAGGAAGTGGCTGTAGCGCCCCAAGCCGAGGCAGGGGGCAGTGATTTTTTCCGTGGCATAGGCAACATACCCGGACAAATTCAAGAAAGTTTTGGTAATGCCAAGGCATTTGCTGGGCTACTGTCTGGTGATAAAGACTTAGTTAAAGGCGGTATGGACACCGCTGTAGCTGGCAAAGCCCGTCAAATCGGTAAAGAATCTGACTCCTTTAGCAACGCCTTTGACAAAGGTATTGGTACAGTTTTGACTGACTGGCTACCGTACCAAATTGGCGCTGGTGTAGGAAACATTGCCGAAACACTTGCTTTCATGGGTATTGGCGCGGTTGCTGGTGGCGGTGTTGCTTCTATTCCCGGCGCGGCGGCTGGCGTTGTAGGTAAAACTTTAATTAAACAGGGCATCAAAGAAGCCGCTGAAAATGTTATTGAGGCTGAGGCTAAGAAAGCCATTGCCGCAGGCGCTACCAAAGCCGCTGCAAAACAAATTGCAGAGGAAGCTGGCGCTAAATTTGTAGAGGCTGAGGCTAAACGAGTATTTGCAGATGCAAGTAAGGCTGCTGGCAAACAATACGTCAAGTCTAAGGGTAAATCAATAGGCGCTACAACAGGTATGGTGGCCCAAGCTGGTATGTACGGCACTGGCGAAGTCACTGGACGGGCTATTGAAGAAGCCGAAAAACAAGGTAAGAGCGTTGATGAAGTTGAGTTAGCCCGAATAGTCCCTGCTGCTATTGTGCACGGCGTTGCGGATTACTTTGTCAATAAAATTGGTCTTGACTCTTTGAAAATTGGGGAAAAGACCCTCAATAGCTTGGCGCTGGACATTGGCAAACGCATAGCCGTTACAGGTACTAAGCAGATTCCCGCTGAAGAGATTCAAACTATTGCTGAACGCTATGGCGCGAGCCTATCCCTAACCGATGCTGCGGCAGTCAAAGAATATGTGGACACTGCTGCGGCATCTATTGCTATGGCAGTTGCGCCCGGCGCGGTGGGTGGGGTTCGTACTAACCTCTCTAACAAGATTATTAACTCAATTAAAGAGCAACGTGAAACAGAACTAAATCAGACCGAGGAGCAACTCAAGCGCGCTTCGACAAGTGTTGCGGGTATGCCTGAAGACCAGACGCTCCCAGACACTCCTGAGTTTACTGCCGCGTTTAAAGCTGCAACCCAACAGCTTGGCGAAGAAGCGCCACCTGCCTCTGAGATACCAGTTACTACTGATGAAACACAAACAGCGGGACTACCCGTTACCGAAACACTACAAGGAACCACAACCGATGGCAATGAAACCACTGAAACCGTCAAAACAGAAACGAAAGGACAACAAACGTCCGCAGCCACAGTAAATCAACTTGCTAGAGAAGAACAAAAAAATGCCGGTTGGAATGAGGCATGGCCTTTTGCTCCTATTGATTTAGCTAATGCTGATTTCTTGGAACTAATAAAGAACGATGTTAATTTAACGGATGAAGAAAAAATAAAAATTCTTGATGCGGGTAAAAAGTTGGGGGTAGTATCTAAAAATGAACAAATAAAACCTCCAACTTCTCAAACCCAGCAAAAAGACGAAGCGCTCAAGCCTAAGACTATTGCCGATCTCTCCGAAGTTCAACAGGCCGAAATCAATCGCCGCAGGAATGAGCTTGTAGAAATAGCGATGGATAACGGCGCTGATAGCAAGGCTTACATAAAAAAATCTAAATACTTAGCCGACATGCTAAGTGGGTTAGGTGTGACTGAAAGCGGAAAACTTAGCGCTAAGCGTACTAAAGAAGGCTACCTTCCAGTTGAGAAACTTATTAAAGAAGGTTCACAGGCTACCGCTGAAACTCAAGATACAACCCCTGCATACAAAGGCACGGACGTAGCGGGAGCTATGGAGCAGGCCGGTAAAGTTGAGAAGCGGGAAGAGGAAGAACGCCAAAAAGCCTACGACGAGTCATTAGGGCGTACACCAAGAAAGTACGACATCTCTGAAGCCGACACAAAACTTTATAACGATACACGTGATGAAGTAAACAAAAGCGCAGAAGAATCCAACGCCAGACGCCTAGAACTTATTAAACAGCATGATGATGCTGCTGCGGGGCTAAAGGCCATTGAGAATCAAATTGACGAGTTACCTGATGATGGCGGCGACGCTATGGTAGCAAGTCCCGAAGAAATCAAGCTACAAGAAGAACACAAAAAAGCATTGGGTAAGTTACTCACTGCTGAGGCTGCGTTAGATAAGCATGGCCCCGAACTACGTTTCTTGCCAGAGTACACAAAGAATTTTCCCCCTCATATGAAGGATGTTTACTTTGGAAACATCACACAAGGCGGCAGCGGGCGCAATGAGCATCGGAAAGCGGCTAAGGCGCTGCAGGAATACTTGCAAAAAATTGGTGGTAGGGAGAAAGAAAACATATCTGACCAAGATCGTGTTAAGGTAAACCATTATGAAGAAAACCGCGCTGAATACAGCAGGTTGTTCGGGGTGCGGTTCCCACGCTGGCAAGACTTAACTGAAGGCCAGAAAAAAACTTATGACCGTGAAGTTACAAACAATGCTGGTATACAGCAGGATGTAGGCTTTGCTAAGCTAGGTGTAAAACTGATTGAAGATAGTAGCGAGTTCACGGAAGGGCAGAAACGCGAACTACAAAATACCCTTGACCGAAAAGAAAAAGTACGTATTGAGTCTTTAGCGCAACAAGCCAAAGATAAAAAAGCCCGTGAAGAGCATGCTCGTGTTGTGTCCCCGCTGACTGGAGATAAGCTACTCCCCCCTGCCGTAATTGAAATGATTATGAATGGGGACGCCCCCGGGGTTCTTCAGTACCTTACTACCCTTGGCGGAACCCAAGGCACAAATGCGTATAAAAAACTTCAGGGCTCTGTAGCTATAGCTTTGAATGGGTTAAAGTTAAACACAAAAATTAAATTGGTTGACTCGTCTAAGATTAACGATGACTTGGCGCAGTACGACCCTAAGACAGATACCATTCTTATTACACAGGAAGGACTATCTAATCATACTTTACTGCATGAATTTGTACACGCAGGAACGGTTAAGGTAATAAACGAATACTTATATGGCAACCGCAAATCTTTAACGCCTCAACAGCTTAAAGGGGTGGAGCACTTGCAGAAAATCATGGACATTACACGTCCGATGCTTGAAACTGACCACCCAGAGGCGTACAAAAACTTATTTGAATTTGTTGGGTACTCCCTATCTGATAAAGTTTTACAGGACGATCTGCGCGATGCCACAGTTACTGCAGAGATATCTACAGAGCTAAACAAAAACGAAAAATTTATTGAGGCACTAAACTTTCTTGGTAAGCCTATAGGTATAGAAGAGTCTATCCTGCCAAGAGATGGTTCTGCTTGGTCAGGTTTTAAAATAGCAGTTGCCAGTATTATTAATTTTGGTCGGCGTGCGTTTACGAAAAACAAAAAGGTTTCGTACACCCCTGAGTTTTTGATGGAGACCTTCGCGGCGTTTGACGATATTCTCGCTAAGCCTACCGAGCCTATCTTCCTACCAATGCTTTCAGGTAAGGAGAAAAAGCAAGCAGATCAAGCTGAAAAGAAGGCCAAGGCTGAATTGCATGTGCCTAAACTTGGCGAAGTCGATCCTGCCTATGCGCTTAAAGAGACTGAAGTTCCTGAGCCTTTTACTAATAAAGTAAAAGAAGTACGGACAATCAATGGATGGCAAAAAATAGCGCGTCTTTTTGCAGATGACCGCTACCCAATTAAAAACTGGGAACGAGAGCGAGCTATGTCTGGGCTGATAAAAGGGCTAAGCGCTGGCAAAAACTACATGAACAACATCTACGAGCAGATTATTCTGGCTACTGGCGATGCGCGTAACTTCTATCATGTGTACATTGAACCCGCTGCTACCATGCTTGACCAAGCTGTAGGTGAATTTGCAAAAGGCGCAGGCTACACCGCCAAGCGTGCTGTAGAAGAACTACATAAGATACTTGAAGCAGTCCATGAGCCAGAGCGCCGTATGGTCAAGTACCTATTGTCTGTACCACTCAAGCCTATTGCTGCAGCGCGCCGTGAGCAGATCATAAAGCTGCTTGACAATAACAAAATGTCTGTAGCTCAAGCTAAGCAGTTGCGGATTGCATTAGAAGACATCGTTCTTGAAAAAGATGCCAAGGGTGAAATTGTGTTGGGTAATGATGGATATCCAAAGCCAAACATGAAGTACGTAGACCCTTTAGGCTCTAGCTCGCGTTCTAAAACAATGGGCGGAGAGGCTGTTCCGTTTAATATTAACTTTGATGCAGAGTCATACAACGCGACAGGCATTGAATTAAATGCCGCAAGGGACATTCGTAAGCAGTTGGAAACTCATCCGCAGGCCACTGAAATCAAGATGGTTATGGAAGCTTTGCAAAAACTCCATCAGGAAACTACGTCGCTTAATAAACTTGCTAACTACTGGTCCCAGCCCGTTAGTAATCGTGTAGCGTTTTATGGTTTTGAAAACTATGTGCCACTAAAAGGCAAACCCAATCCTCAACGAGTAGACGAAGACCTTGACTTTGATACTATGGGTGGCAATGGCAAAGAGCTACAGGAGAGCCCCGGCACAATGGATGGGCGGTTCAGCGTATCTAACAACCCTATTCTTCAAACTATGACAGACGCTACCCGTGCTGCAATGCGTGCTGGGCGTCGTAACTTGACCCAAGCTATTAAGAATTCTCTTGACTATGACAAAGAGAAGAACCCATATGGTCAAAATGCTTTAAAAGGATACGTTAAACAGACTATTAAGTTTGAAGAGCGTAATACGGTAGACCTTGCTGATCTAAAAGGCGAAACTACTATTTTTCATTACAACGAAGACGGCAGCATTGATATTCTGGTTGTGCAGGATGAAAAGCTTCGGAATTCAATTCGTCGCTCCTACAAAGATACGAACGTATTTGTTGATTACGCCAACAAGATTACAAGTGGTCTTGGGCAGATGCACACCCGCTACAACTATCAGTTTGCTCCAATGAACTTTGTTCGGGATACGCTGGCTAACGCATGGAACATTAGCGCAAGCGAAATGGGCCCAGTAGAAGCTGCTCGTTACTTGAAGGATGTAACCGCGCAAGTGGTTGGTAAAGCCGGGCTTTACAAGGCAATGCAAGTTGCCATGCTTTATAAGAAAGGCGATGAAAAGTCGCTTTTGGCTTTACAAAACTTATCCGATAAAGACCCCTACATTCGGGATATGGTTGAGTTTATTCGTCAGGGCGGCATGGTTTCGTACATGCAGGGTATATCCCTGAAGTCTAATTTTGACCAGCTAAACAAGAGCATTGGCGCTTCAGGCATTGTTACAAAAAAAGAAGACGTAGAAAAGTTACTTGACACATGGTCTGACATGTTTGAGTTGGCTAGCCGTGGTTCTGCGTATAGCATAGCTAAGAATAACTTTAGCAAGACCATGAGCGAGCAAGATGCCAAAACAAAAGCCGCTGTCTTTACTAAGAACCTTGCTAACTTTGAGCAGGTAGGCGAGTGGGGCAAAGGCATGGGCGCTATGTTCATGTTCTTCCGTCCGTCTGCCACAGGTGCGGTGCGCGCGGTAGAGTCATTTGCCCCTGCGTTCATGAAACTTAGCGATGCGGTCAATCGCCTGTCACCTGATATTGCCGCTAACGAAACAGCAAAGGCTGAGTACATTAAGAACTTTAAACAGCTACAGAAAAATGCCCGCATTACAACAGCGGCGCTAACTGGGATGGGCATCATGGCATACGCTATGGCTCAGATGTTCTCGGATGATGACGACCTAGGACGCAACGCTGTAGCTACAGACAATATGGACCAGTGGACTCGCTATGCGCGTTTCCATGTACCTCGCGCAATTTGGGAAGGTATGGGGCTCAAAAAGCCTTTGGTGTTCCAACTGCCTTGGGGATTTGGTGGTGGCGCGTTTGCCGCAGCAGGGTCTCAGATGGCTTCTGTAGTAGCGGGCTCGCAGCCTCTAGGACCAGCCTTGATAAATATAGGTACAACCATTGCTATGGATTCGTTCATGCCAATCCCTGTATCTCGTATATCCCTACGCGAAAAACCGTTGGAGTTCTTTGTTGACTCAATCATGCCTAGCTTCTTGCGCCCGATCGTAGAGTTCTCTATGAATACAGACGGCTTAGGTAGAGACATTAACAGCACATTCCAGCGCCGTTTGGGTGATGCATACACAGGCAAAGACAGCACTCCAGAGGCTTGGAAAGATGCGGCAGCGTTTATGCACGACGCTACGGACGGTGGGATTGATATCAGCCCAAGCACCCTGCACTTCTTTACCAACAGCTATATCGACGGTGTGGCTCGTATTGGTGAGACTGCGTATGGACTGCACGACTTAACCAAAGGGCAGAAGGATTTTGATCCTAAGACTGACATTCCTTTATTTGGTTCGTTCTTTGGAACACGGTCAAACTACGACGCTCGGCAATTTAGCTCAGTTGAGACTAAGATTAAGAACATCGAAAAGGTGCTTAATACCTATAAAGATGATCCAGACAAGTTGGCTGAGTACAAAGATAAACACCCCACGTATGCTACTGTGGTCAAGATGTACAACACACAACTTAACCAGCAGCTAAATCCGTTACGCGCTAGAAACAACGAAATACGTAGGGATAAAGACCTTACTAGGTCAGACAGAGAGGCCATGCTTAGGGAAAACGCTTTCCGCGAGAACCTAGCAAAAAGCCGAATGATAGATACCTTCAAGGACTACGACGTAGAACCTTAACGAACACGCCAAGCGCGTACTCCGATGTGCTTATCCTTTACGGTGACATAGCACTTTACGAAGACTCCAGCGCGCTTGGCTCCACTGTCTATGGCATACATCATCTCCGCAAGGCGCAAGGTAGGGATGAAGAAGCTATCACCCACCACCATGCCCTGAAACGGAAACACCCACTCTGGTTCAGTTATTTCATTGGGGGTCATCAAAGAAATCTTCGGGTAACTCGGTCTTGAACCAGTACAAGTAAGCGGGGTCTACTTGTACGGCAGACTTCCATCCTGTAGTGAGTCGCCCTTTCTTGTCGTCAATCAACTGCTTGTTCTCTCGCATCTCAAACTCAAACTCGCGGGTACTGATTTGACGTTCCGCCAAGTACTTCTTAAAGTCGGTCTTAGATACTTGCAGGAGGTTCTCATCACTGACAATACGCCCAACGATCTGACCGCGCGGCTCCATCGCTACCCTGCCATCCTTCAGCACCAGCATATTGCCCATGTTCTTATTCACAAAGTCAGCAAGGACGGATGCGTAGTCGGTGCGGTTGATCTTGACCACCTTGTCACGAATCGTAATCATCTCGCGGACTGTCTCGTGATAGACCCGACTAATGTCAAGATTGATGATGTTGGCATTGTGTGCCATAGCGCCGGACATGCAGGTTGCTGCCACTAGGTTTTGGTAGAAGCGGTAGGTCGTATCATCCCCAAAGTCTTTTATGAACTTCTCTTCCCACATGGAGATGTTGTCATGGATGTAGTTGTCGCCAAGCCTAAACGCTTCTTGAATCACCATTGGCCCTGCGTGTCCGTAGTTAAAGTTATAGGCGTTGAAGATATGTTTTCCTAGTGCACCGTTATTCTGTAGAAGTTCGGGCTTGTGGATTAAGAACTCAATCAAACGAGCAGCTTCACCATCGGGGTTTGCCTTGATACCTTCAAACTTACTGTAGGCAGACTGGTTGGTAGTCATGATGGCAATAAGCGAGGCAGACATCTCGTGTTCGCGCTCTGCGTTGACTGACCCCTGCATACGAATCTTCGCCTTGCCGTGGGATATCTTATGTACTAGCTGCGAAAGTATCTTGGCGTCCTTGTTTGAAATCTCATCTATCCCTAGCGGGATGTTGTGTAGCCCGAGGTATCGCCCTGTCATGCCGTTGTCGGTAGCTTCAAACACGCTGAGTTCCTTGGGGTTACCCCACGCGCTCAAACCTGCGTACATAGCGCCTGTCTTGGCACTACCAGACTGTCCTAAAAGGCACACAGTCACGCCAGCAGTTGACGTATAGGACATGAAAGGAGACCCTAACCCGCACAGCATGGTGAAGGCATGCATCTCAAAGCCGGGCGTGTTTAGATAATCTGTTGATTCACGCCAACGATCGTAAGTACCGTGGGGTAATAAGTATTTGGATAACCCTCTTACAAACGGCGAAGAAGGTGCGTCAATGATGTCGCCTTTGTGGGTGACCTCTCGTTTGCCGATCACAAAGCTGCGGGTAGCCCAGTCAGGGTCGGACATGTCTTCAGTCCAGCCCATCTGCATACGCATTATTTCAGCCTTGTCAGTCATCTGCATGTACTGACCCCACTTGATTACATAGTTCATAAGGTGCGGTAATTTCTCAGAAGCGGAAAACACACCGTTGGAGGACATGAGTGCCTTAAAAGTTTCTAGGGCGTACACATGCTTCATCGGGACTAATATCTCACGCACTGGGTCGAGCGGCAACTCCAAGCGCATGAGCAGACACTCTCCATCATGCTTACTAAACATTCTGCGTATAGGGAAGAACTCGTGTGGCAGGATAAGAATTGGGTCTTGGTCTAACTTTTCACCCTGCTTGTTGTACTTCGCTGGTGGCTGGTAGTAGATACCACCGTTGATACCCCTCATGAAGGGATACAGGAACTCGGGGAAATCAGGAACTGTTTTGGTATCCTCGTTCTGCCGAACTGGGTCCGCTTTATCTGTCGTTGCAGCGGGTCTAAATTCTTTTCCGAGGGTGATGGGGCTAGTAATCTTTCCTTTGTGTTGACATCCTTCGCATCGTTTAGGGTAGTTGTCAAGGAACCATTCACAGGTGCGTGGAGCAGGAAAGCGACTTGCTTTTTCTTCAGTGTTTTCATAGTTGTATCCCGTATAGTCTTCTGACATTTTGTGGATAGCGGTGGCTCCATCGTCACAGAATTTTGCAATTGATAAACCTGCCCACCACAGGGGTTCTTCTAAAGTTTGTGCATCGGTAAGGATGTGTGCGATCTGAGCGCACCCAGTACCGTTAAGGCTTTTGTCTGCAAGAATCTCAAAGGTCTTTGGGAAGTTGTCCAGCTTGAGCATCGCCCGTGTGTCATCGTCCAGCCCTTTGGATACTGACTCGAGAATGCTCTGTGACTCTTGCACTACTGGTGCTGGCGCGTTGCCCCCGTCAAGGAACTCCTTAAACTCAGCCCACTCGTACACAGAAATCTCTTCGCTGATAACCGATGTAGGTAACGGCGGGTTTGTCTTATAGTTAAGCGTCTCAGGGGCTCGCATGATGCGTGCGGCATCTGCAGTAACTACAGGGTCAATAGAGATATATTCTAAGCACAGCGCCTTGAACTTCTCTGCGTAAACCTTCCACTCATCCCGAGGGATGTCCTCATCCATAATCCAGTAGGCATGTATCCCGCCGCCTGAATCGACTAACACTGGCTGTGGCAGTCCTGTCTGTACAAGAAGACTTATCACCCCTGCATGGGCATCATCCTTGGATGTGTAGTCTTTTTCTGCCCCTACATCGAGGTCAATAAAAAATGACCGTATAAATAAGCAATCTGCTGCTTTCCTACTAAACCCGTCAAATGTTCCAAGTGCTACGAAAGTGTTTAATTCCTTTGCCTTGAACTTCTCAATTTGTTCAAATACGCCGTCAAAGGTCTCTGCAAACTTGTTGGTGACTTTCTTATCAGTCCCAATGCTTGTTATGCAATAGACACCCTGTGTAGGCAATGCTTTCTCGTAAAATTGTTTTAGCATATGTAGCCAGAGTTGAAAAGAGCGAGACTATGCTCGCTCAGTAAATGGAAGCAGGGGCGAACCCCTACTGGTTAGATTTCCTTGCTCATCATCTCCTGTATGTATTTTTTAGCCGCTGCCGTGCTACGTGCTGGCAGTAACCCCGCTGCGGTATCTGTCGCAACGGTATCCATAAATTCTTCGACTTTAAGAAGGTTTTTATGGCGAATAGATTTGCCACGGAACCAACTGAAAACCGTCATGCGAGTTACATCCAACGCTTCAGCAACGTACTTTGCGGGGAGATTTGCCTCCACACAAACGAGCGCCAACGCAGTGCCAGACCTTGTGGGTTTGGCTTTGTGCAACTCAATCAAAAAAGCTTCACTATATGTCCGTGGCATTTTCTATCCTTATTTTTTAGACCATTTTTTAACGACGTCAGAGATATCCTTCTCTTCAGACGCTACAGTTTTAGTAGACTCACGCTTTGTGGGCGTAGGCATATCTGCTTCTGCAACTTCCTCGCGCGCATTGGCGGGGGCTGCGGCTTCGGAGTCAACCTGATACACGTTCATCTTGACAGCGGCTTCGGCAGCGGGGCTCTTCGCTTGCTGTGCAATGATTTGCAGGTCACCATCAGAAACCTTATCGGCAGGGCTGAACACAACCTTCGGTGTAGGAGAGTTAGTGTCAAACGCCATCTTCGTAACAACACGCCCTGCGCTGACGTTGTGCGACGCCAAGTGCTGGATGTATGGACGGAAGGGGAATCGACCGTTATCTTCTTTACCGAAAGCCGATGTAGCTGGAAGAACCAACTGCATCACATCGCCAGCGGGGTCATTAGGCAGAACCACCGCAGTGCGCCAAGACAAGCGGCAAGCTGCGCCAGTACCACCCTGACCTGAGCCTTTAACGGACTTGGAGCAGTCGATGCAAGCGGTAGCGCAAGGTGTCTTCACATCTGCGTCAGGCTTCTCGGAGTCAGTAGACCAGCAAACTGGGCTGACTTTTTGACCTTCTTGGTAGGTGGCATCGTAGAACATGCGGGATGCTTTGTGTGCCATCTTGACAAAGATGACGTTCATGTAGCGGTCTTCAATCTTGCCGATTTCTTTACCGCCAGCATACTTACGGAACACGCCGCCCTTAATAGAGATGCGTTTGTTCTGACGCGCCCCGCCAGCTACGGCAAGGGTATCTTCATCCAAGCCCTCGATGGGAGCCATTACTGAGCCACTAAACATGGTTGCGAGATCATTACTCATTTGAGTTTCCTTTGTTACTAAACTTACTAATTGGAGGGTTTACGCACGACTACCGTGAATTCCCTCATTACATTCACACCGGGAGGCAGACCCTCGTCTTTCCTATCAGCGATGAATTCCTTGAAGTTGCCTTGATGGATACGTCCTTCAAACAACTCCGGTGCTTCGTGCAACATTACATATTTACGGAACGAGTCCCCGTCAGCTATGGTGTAGCGTTCGGTCAGCCTACGCATGACTGTTCCAAAAGGTGTACTGATGCTCTTAGCGTTATTCGTATTGCAGGTGTCAAGCATTTGCGCTTCGAGTGCCTTCATATCATTGAGCAACTCTCCGTTCCTTGCCTTCCACTCAGATTCAATTCTTTCACGTTCGGTTCTTATTGTCAAGTAAATCTTGACTAATTCACCAAGACTTACGTCTTCAATTTCTTCGACTTCCATCATATTCCTATCTCCTGTTTGTATAACTCGACCAGCCCCTCGTGCAAATTGACCTTGTTCTGAAGCATCGCGTAGATTTTGCGTTCGGCCTCCGACCCTTGCAGGTGGACGACTGTCATGCTGTTCTTCTGCCCCACGCGATCAATACGCGCTATGCACTGCAAGTAGGTTTCCACGGACATAACAGGCGACCAAAACACGACTGTGTTAGCGGCTGTCAATGTCACCCCATGCGATGCTGCTTGTGGCTGGATAACTAAGACTCGTGGATTTTCTTGCGTTTGAAATCGGTTAATGATCTCTGAACGCCCCGTTGCGGAAACGGCACCGTTAATTATTTCATTGGCTACTCCTTGCTGGTTTAAGAATCGGGATACTAATTCGATGGTATGCGTGAAGGGCACGAACACGATGACCTTGTGTTCTGTCTCCTCCAGTACTTCCATCAGCGCGTTAAGGCGGGGGGATACGTCAAACTCCACCACCTCTTTTGTGTCGGTGTACATAGCGCCACCGGATATCTGCAACAACTTGGACAGCATTGCCGCCGCATTGACTGCGCTGATCTCTTCCCCTGCCGCCTTGATAAACAGTTGGTTCTTCAGTTCCTTGTAGTAATGCTTTACCTGTGGGGTCAACGGAACTTCGCGGGTCTGGTACATCAGTTCGGGTAAGTCTAGGCAGTCGGCTTTGGCAAATCGAATGGCAGGTTGCAGGGCGTCAAACACTTGCTGCTTGGCATCGCTCTTTGGAACCCACTTGAAACGTGAGATCGGCAGCATTACTTTATCGCGCCATGCCCCGAAGAACTTGGGTACACCTCCGGGGTTTATCAGATTCGCCAAGCCGAACGCATCCAATGGTGACTGCGACGCAGGTGTGCCTGTGAGCATCCATAAGCGAGTCGTAGGGGTGATGATCTTAGCCAAGGTCTTCCAGCGTTTTGTCGATACTGTTTTATATGCGTTAGCTTCGTCAATTACAATAAGGTCAAACCCTAATTTACCTATTTCTTCTTGGACTGTACCTACACCGTCGAAGTTGATTACGACAAACTCGTACTCTCCCTCAAGAATCTTTTTGCGCCTGTTGGCATCCCCGTGGGCCACTGCTACGGTTCTGTGCATGGCTGTTTTGAAAATGTCGGCTTGCCATGCTGAGTACATGATGGACAGTGGGCAAATGACCAGCACCCTTTTGACCAGCTTCTGCGACATGAGGTAGTCTGCCGCCCATATCACTGATGATGTTTTCCCTGTCCCTGCTTCGTTGAAACAGAAGGCCCTGTCGCGCAGCGCTAAGTACGATGCTGTAACTACTTGATGAGCGAAGGGGGTGTAGAGTCCGGGCCAACTGTACTGCTTGTCCATTGGGTTAGGAGCATCTCCATAGAGACGCACAAGACGCTGCATTTCCTCAACGCCCCAGTAGACGACTACATCTGCGTTTACTCCGTCATCCTTTAGGACTTCGCATCGGTCTATGTGCCCGATCAAGAATTGTAGGTCTGCTGATGGGACCGTCATTCTTACTACTGTGTCATCTACTACATTCATTAACTATCCTTTACTGTATTTAACAAGACCCCTTACGGGGGTCAATCGGTCAAACCGACGTGCCAAGGAGAAAGCACCTGCACCGTTTGACTGACACGGTTAAGGGAGTGCAAACCTCCCGCTGCCCACTCATGCCTTACGGCAGTTATTACTTTTTGCGTTCGCGCTTGCTTGTCTCGGATACCAACGCGCCTGATGCGCTTCGCTTAAACGAACGATTCTTAGCTGCGCTCTCTACGCGCACTCCGTTTGCGTTTTTGCCACCTGTAGATAAAGCCTTGACGTGTGCAACATCTTTTCCTTCGCGTTTGTCAGCCGTGCCGTTTCCGTTTTTGTCGGCTCCAGTTTTGTCAATAGCGCGTCTAGCGCGTTGGCGCTCCATTCGATTGGCGAGTTCGCCTCTAGCTTTTTGCTGTTCATATTCTTTTTTGTATGGTCGGGGTTTAGTTACGTAGGTCATCGTCTTTCCTTGTAGTTCTCGCAGGTTTTTACGGGACACCAGCCGCAAAGCGGAGTTCGATTTGGGTTCCATATGCCTGTGTCGTATGAAGACTGCATACGTTGAAGGTCGGGTCTGAAGTGGCCCCAAAGTTCCTCAACTTGACTTCGCTTGTATGACTCGTCAACAAAGCTATTTTGCACTATAAACAACAGCCCCGCCTTGATATTCTGCACCTCGGGGAAGTGAGCAAAGGTCATCAGCGCCATCAGCTTTAACTGTTTTGGGTCAGGGTATTTGTTGCTGCCCGTCTTGTAGTCAATAATGTATGCGTCTTCACCATCCACGATAAGCAAGTCAACTATCCCCCGCACCCAACGCGCTGGCTCAGAAAAACCGCAGGGTGTGCAGTCGGGCATCAACGCCATCTCGTACTCGGGGTATCGCGTACCGCTTATCTCCATCAGGGAGTCTAGTGTTGGCTTGAAGTGGGCATAGTTCTTAACCAGCGGCTTGCCCTCACCAACGTAGTCCTCACAAGCCTTATGCACCTCAGTGCCAAAGGTCATCTGATGCGTGGTCTTCTTAACGTAGTTCTTCAGAATCTTGACTTCGTTGTACTGCCGAGGGCAGTTCACGTAATCTTTTAGAGCCGAATATGACCAAGTGAAACTCATTGTGTGTCCAGTTTAATTTTACTTATTCTACAGCTTGTTTTGGCGTTTGTGCAACTTTTTTTTCTTCGGGCGGCAATCTAAATTCCCAAAAACCATCTCTATGACTCCAGCGTTCCCACGAGAAGTGAACATCGCGTGTCTGTGTGTTGATGTACTTCCACAGGACTCGCATTAGCAATCACCATAGCTTTTTCCGACATTGGCTTCACAGGCTACGGGTAAACCCTTAGCCCAGTCAGGTGGCGTAGACATGCGCTCGACGATATATGCAAGAGCCTCAGTTTGCTCCTCTTCCCTGACTACGACAACCGCCGCATCATGGGCGGTCAGCTTAACAGGGTAGCGTTTATGTATCTCGATCATCTGCTGCCCAACAACAATTCGCGCCAAGGCTTGCACCACGTTCTCTACCAGCGCACCGCCCCACAGACTTACAGGGCCCTTACGAGAAGCGTATATGTATTGGCTTTTAGATTCTTCAGTGTCTAGTTTGAGGTCGGGGTATCGTATATACAAACCGTTGGGCAACCGTATGCCTTCCTTCGTTACCATCAGGCACTTGTTCTTCCCATACCAAAATGGCTTGGTCTTGCCCCAGTTTGCTAGGTCTTTGATTGCTTTGTCACCATCTTTCCAAAGGTCAATCACCTTATCGTTGCTGTCACGGTATGTATTAACAAACTCTTTAGCTTCGTCCTCAGTAACGATAGCTCCCGGCGGGCTTGTCTTGAGCGTGTGCTGAAGTTTTATTGCGCCAGTACCGTAGCCTAGCCCCAAGATGCAGGTCTTGCCTACGAATCGTTCGACTGGGTTTGCTTTACTGATGGGGCGATCATATATTTTGGTTGCAAATACTGAGTAGACATCCTCGCCCTTGCGAAACTGCTCGATAACATCATTCTGTCCTGCCAGCCAAACGAGGATACGCGCTTCAATCTGAGACGAGTCGCAGTTGATGACAACGTAACCATCGGGCGCAACCACCGAGTTCTTGAGAGCCTTTTTCTTTTTATCTCGGCTAGGGAGGTTTTGGAAGTTGACTTTATCCATCCCTGCCCAACGCCCTGTGTGCGCACCGTAGTATTTGAGAGGTATCGGTAGCCGCCCCTTGTTGCGCTTTCCGATGTCAATGAATCTTTGGACTCGTGACTCTTCGATAGTGGATTTGGTACCCAGTCGAACAGAGCATAGCTGCTGTATGTACGGGTCTTCATGCTCAGTAAGCGCCAAAAAGCCCTCATCGTTCTTAGCCAGTGCATAGGTTTGCTTCCCTGTAGTTTTGCTTGGTTTCATTGGGCATTTGACGCCGTTCTCCTCCAGCACCGCAGCGAACTGCTTGTTACTAGCGAGTTTCTTACGCACTGCTTCCTCGGTGTCGCACTCCATCCGCCCCATCAAGCCGCGCAGTACGCCTTGCTTCTCTTGCTGCACTTCCTCTAGTCGTTCGATCAACAGCGCATCGTCAACCTCAAAGACAGGCTCGGTGAACATACGCAGGGTCATGTCAATCAGGTCAAGTTCGGCTTGCGGGAACTCGCTCGACAATTCTTGGAACAACTTAAAGGTAAGGTCTACGTCATTCTTGCAATACTCGCCGTACTTCGCTAACTCATCAGGGGCGAAATCTTTGAGGCGTTTGCCTTCAGCGGCAACTACTTCATCGCCCTTCTTACCAAGGTTGTAACGCTCGGCTAACTTGGCAAGCGAACCGCCAGCCTCGACGCCGTGTATTGCCCTAGCCATGCTCAAGGTGTCAAGCAGGTACGCGGGTTTGATACCGAACCGCCAGCTAAGAATACATCCATCGAACAGCGTGTTATGACAGAGAAGCGCCGATCCCGCCCAGTCATAGGAGTTAAGGTGGTCAGAGATTTCCTTAGCGGAACCCGAGAACCACGTCTCCGCGCCGTCATTGACCTTTACTCCAACGCCTATGACTTCAAAACGCGAGTCCCGAACGTACTCTTCCGTTGTCTGCGTCTTAAAGCCGAGTCGTTTCTTACCATCGTAGTACGACTCAAAATCGAGTGTGATTAGATTCAAAACAATGCACTCCAAATGCCGTTGCCTTTGCCTACTAAGCCGCCGCTTGGATAGGGGTTTTGCATGGCGTTCCTCGCCCTGTCACTCATCGCCATTTGTTGTTGCGCGGCATACTCCGCTTTGTTCTGCGGATGTTCGTCTAACCATCCTGTGTTAAGAGTATTGCCTGTAAGCCTACCAGTATTAGTACCCTCTGTTACCTTTAACAGTTCGCGTTCGCCCGCTAATGTTGCAAGAACTTCTCCATTGAAGAAATCCATCTTTGCTTTGTTGTAAGCATCTTTAATAGCTGCCTTGTCTTCGTTGGGTAAACACTCGGTCAATTCCATTATTCTTGCCCATTTGGAAAGCACACCATTCTCAAACTCTTCGGGGTGAGTGTTCATGCGCTCAATCAAAATTTCTGTTCCTATTTGCATTGCCTAATCTCCAAAAATTAAAGAACTGGTATCAAGATAGCGTCCCACGTGGTAATGGAACGCTATCTTGAAGTTTTACTTACCTGACTTTTCAATCTCGCGGTTGAGATACCACTGTGCTTTCTTGAGGTTCTCCAAGCGGTCGCCTTTGTGGTCGGCACGTGACGTATATTTAAGTACATTCCCACGTAGGTAGCCACGGTACTCTTCTGCTGTCAGCTTGGCTTCAATGAAGTCAATAGTCTCGATACCGCCTACCTTATAGTGGGCAGGGTTGATGTTGTCGGTAGCGTTTAGTTCTGCCTCTGTCGGGCCGCCAGCTAAGATTGATTGTCCGCTAGTAGTTACAGATACGGTCTCAAAACTTTCGGGGCGGCTACCCTGCAAACGTATTTTGAACTTCCATGTCCCATCACGTTGCTTATTCATACCCAACTTTTTACGTGCGTTTGACAATAGGTTATATGCGTACACCTTAGACACACCAACTTGACTGGCGATTACGTCCGCTGTGATGTTTGGCGATTTAATCAAAGCCTTTTTCACACGTGTTAAGTTACTCTCTTTACTCATTTGCCTTCTCCTTTTTGGTTTGGCGTTTCACTGTTGCGGATTCAGCCCTATGCTGCTCCCGCGCGTCTTGCATTAAGTCTGCAAGTTCATAAGCCATAGCTGGAATCTTAAAAGGGTCTTGTCCCCTCATAATCAATCCAATCATGGCAAATCCTGCGTGTAAATCACGCCTATTACTTTGGTCTTCTTCATCGGTCATTCAAGCCCCCTTAACAATTCATTTAGTTCACCGTAGTTATCTTCATTAACCACGAATGCGTGACCCCCTCGCTTACGAATCCTGTCTATGTGTTCGAGTTGTAGCGCGGTAGGCTTGTTTGTGCCTGACTTAGCCTCCACACCAATGAATACTCCCTTATGGCAGATAACAAAGTCAGGTACACCTGCGCTCCCAAAACCCGTGCCAATGGGCATGGTGAAGTAGGCATCGTGTGCTTTAAGAATCTTCTTAATAGCCTCTTTAACTTTTCCTTCGGGCGTCATGGCTTTACTTTCTTTACTTTCTTTTTTGGTCTAGGGCAATCTTCGGGCGGTACAACAGCGCACCACACTGCATGGGGCGGCTCATTGGATACTGGAGTCCACCTATCAATGTATGTATCAGGCATCTCCCCCAAAGCGTTCCTGACGGAGTCAGGTTTCAGTTCGAGTCGCTCAGATATCTCAATAGAGGTAAGTCCATCGTGGTACTGATGTAGCAATCTACGTATCAGTGGATGCTTAGATACACTCATTGCGCCACCCCTTAATCGGTCGGATAAAACCCGCCATAGGTAATCCTGAATGTCCAGCTAATCGCACTGGCTCGTCAAAAAATACCCGCTTGCGTAATGAGTCAGTACTCTCGTGGAAATGTTCAGGGTACTGTGTGCGTAAGTTATCTATAAACTCGTTAAGTCTGATGTTTACCGTCCCCTGATAAGCCCCGCCCATCTTCGGGCGCACTAGGTCTTTCAACCTTGTTTGTTGGTATTGTGTAAGCATGATGTTCCTTTAGGTTTTATACCCACGGCTCGGAAGTTTGAACGCGTCCATCGCACCGGCACGAATAGGCTCGGGCTTCGGCGGTGTATATATTTGCCCATCTTTCATGTGATTGAAAGTGCGCGGCTGCGCTAGGGGTTCTATCTTCTTCATTAGGTTCGGGTTACCTGCTGCTAGTTTCATGCGTTCTTCTCCTTGTAGTATTTAAACCGATCTGACATGTAAGCTGAAGCAGTTGATAGGGGAGCCACTGACTTTAGGTGGCAGTGCCTACACACCAAATAAGCTTCGCTACCATCCGCGCAAGCAAGACCATCTTCAACCCACAATCTGACCCCTCGTACTGCCCACGGGCCGTTGGTTGTTCCGCATGACTTGCATAATGCGTCTTTTTTTAGACGTTTAGCGATAGCCATGTAATCAGGAGAAGTACGTATGCCGACGTTGTTTGTTACCCGCTTCCTGCGCATACAAGGCGTTGAGCAAGTAAACACCTTTGGGTAATTTGATGGCGTTATCAGCATCTCAGTTCCGCATATCACGCAATCTTTTGGGAATCTAATGACCTTTGCCGCGCTAGCGCAAGCCCTCGAACAGTAGTGATTTGAGTAACGCTTTGCCCAACAAGCATACGTCTCGTATGCCAAACCGCAGTGGTCGCAGTTAAACGATAACTTTGATTTGTTTCTTGCAAGCTTGGTTAAGTTTGACCCTTGAACCCGCAGACCTTCCTTTGGGGGAGCTATGGAACGATAGTGATTTTCGTAGCCGTTACCTTTCATGTGTTCTGTTCCTTTAGCCAATCTTGGATGCGAACAAATGCAACTAAATAATTACCATTCTCAGCAAGCCGTGTGGCTTCCAAGAATTGCGCCTGAGTCAGCCCTACCCACTCACGCTCTGGATACAAAGGCAAAACCTGACCAAGCGGTGTAAACAAAGGGCTGTCTTTGTCTATACTGACCGCGCCGTTAGTTGGGTCGTACCATGCTATCGGTATCATGTGTTCTTCTCCTTGAGTTTGGCTTCTATGGCGCGGGCGAATTTCAGTTCTGAGAAATTATTAAATTCATCCGTTGCAACCACTTCGGCATCGCATATTTCTGCAAACGTCAGCCCCACCCAAGGGCGTTGGTAAACTTGGATGTCATCGTCTTCGTCTTTCATGCGTTCTTCTCCACTTCGTTGTATGTGTTGGCGTACATCTTGGCTAACTCTTCGGGCGGTACACCTACCTGTCGTCCTGCTTCGGCTACCGCCATAAGTCCTCTAAAGAATTTAGTCCGCTCCGCTTCGGGCAGTGCCTCAATTTGTTCTTGGAATGTCATTTTGTTTCTCCTCTTGCTTTCATCATTTCGTCTGCCCATAAATAGGCTTCCACTGCTAGAGCAGGGACAGCTTCTTCTTCCCAGTCCTCAAGCGTGTTGTCCATAAACATCGCACGATACTGCGTAGTCAAACTCTGCATAGCTTTAGCTGCAAAGTAATCACGCAGGGTCATGCCTGTTTGGGCATATTGGTCTACTCCGCTGGAGGGTCTTGGGAATGCTGGTATATCGTTCATTTGAATATGCTCTTTGTTAAGACTGTCTTGGTTGGTTCGCACTGCACCACGCTCGATGGTTGGTTGACGATGACGTACCCTGCAATAAAGCAGACGGTTGCTATCATGCCCACTAAGGTCATCAAGTCGAGGAAGCCATCCCACAGCCGTTCAAATATGGTAGGCGTTTCTTCTTCAACCATGTCGTCAAGCTGTTCTTTAGAGTATGTCATGTTGTGTCCTTTCAATCATTTCATCCATTGCTAATTTCTTTCTGAGGTAGGTAAGCATTACGTTCTCGAACGCATCCTGCCTTGAGGGGTCAATCTTCGTACCTTCTTTACTGAAGAGATTAACTGTGTTCTCAAGGTGTTCAAAGTCCATATCTTCAATGCGTACCCACATCATTCTTGTTCGCCAAAAGTGTGCGGGGTTAGGGGGTGAACCTCCTTCAAGTTCTTCTTCGTCTATCCATCCCCTAACAACAAAATCTTTCTCAAAGCTGAATGCTTGCTTCATCTTCATTTAGCGTCCCATCCTTCAGTGAACTCAAAGTTAGCCTGTCCAAGACTAGGCAGAAATATGTTTCCGATACGCGCCACCCAATCTCATCAAGTTCGGGTGATTGTGTATTAACGTAAACCGTCATCTTCTGTAGTCTGCTCTCAGGCTCTACTAACATAGTCTGATTCCCACAAGCAAGAATCATTGCGAACTTCGCCTTCAACTCATCAGGCAAAGTTTCTTCGGTGTACATACGATGGAACCCATCAGCCACGTACACTATATAGATGCCAGTTATCTTGCGACAAGGCACACGTATTAAGTCCCACTTCTTTGGGTGAACGACTGGGCTTAGATGTCCAATCAGATGGGGCATGGGGTTACCATAAAAGTTTGGTTGTATCTGTCAACGCCCCTGTCATAAAAGAACACCGTATCAAGCGACTCGTTGTACTTATCAATAAGCGGTAAGCAACCACCTTTGATTGACTCACCTGCATTTTCATACGCTAGTTTTATCATAGTCATGATAGGGATAAGGTCAGGCACTTCTTGGTAAGTGCGGTAACGCATAAGCGGTATAACGGCTTCATAGTCCTCTTGTGTTTTGTCTGTTGCTTTGTACGCACCAATAATGAAGTCACCAAACTCATCAACGCCCACTACATAGAATGGGTTAGTGAACAAGCGATTAGCTTCATCAACTTTTAACTGCATCAGTCTATCGGCTTCTTCGTATTTGTCAAGCGTTTCTATACATTTATTTTGTAGTGTTCCTAAGAAATTACCATCAGTGTTTCTACCTAGTAAGTTAGCTAAAAGTACTTGCACTTCCTCCGCAGTGAAATCATTGCGTTTATTAGTATCGCCTAGCCCTCGGTTTAAGATAGTCTTAGCAGACCTAAAGCTGCCAAGTTTTCTATCCATTAATCCTTGTGCGGTAGGGATTACATGGTAGCGTTTTACCGCAGCCATGAGTGCTGATACTTTTGCACTACGCATAGTCTCCTTATCAGAAGTAGACTTGCCACGCTCCTTACTAAAGTATGGTGTCTGGAAACAATACTCTAGTTGGTCTGCGTCCTTGCCTCCTTTGTTGTGGGTGTACGCCACACCAACAGCCAAACCATTCTTATGGCACATCATCCATGCAGGTACTTGGTCGTAGGTCTGTACTGTGCGTGTTGTTATCTTGCGGAATACTTTCAGCCCATACTTAAATTCGAGTTCACGCACCAGTGGGAACGTATCTGAGGCTTTCAACTCATCGTAAAGGGCTTCGTCTCTGTACCCATCAAGGAAGTATCTTTCTACTGTCATGCTATTTCTCCTAAAAATTTATCAACACTAGACACAATGTTTACTTTGTAACCCAACGCTACGGTGCTTATGATTGTTTGCTCAGTAAGCGTCTTCGTACCCGCTATTGCTGCGAACAGTTTTGCGTTATTACACTTGGGGTAATACTTTGTTTGTCCATATACATCACGCTTCTCTACCGTAATTTCTTGGCTCATGAGTATTGCTCCACTTCTTTACCATTCACTTCAACTCTTACTCCCCACTCGTTCGCAGGGTACTTTCTGCCCATCACCTGCGGATGGTCAGTGAACACATCAGGAGTCTTCTTGTACATCTCCTTACTGAACCTACGCTTGACTGCCATGAACAACTGTGGTAGTTCTGTGTCAGCCCAACTACGGCTGCTATCCTGCTGTATATTCCAACTCATACGGTCAACGTCAAACGCTAGAGTGAACATCATGAACGCATCAAGCGGTGCTGTGTTTGTCAACTCTTTGGCTAGGTCTAGGTACTCATCGTTTTTAATTCGTCCACCACTATCATTCCAATTCATTGTCAACCTACGTCCTTCAAAGTGTTCATCTACGACTTCCTTCATGGTGTCTACAAAAGTCTTCCACTCCATAGCCTTGAGCATCACCTCAGTCGTCTTGAACATATCCGCATACCCCGCGAGTAGTTCCTTGCCTACTTTGCGGTCAACGTATCTGCTCTGCACCACATACGGTACGGTTGGCGTCATAGATTCACAGTTCACACGCATACCTTTGTATATCGGATGAAACAAGCCGTGCCGCTCTTTATATACAATCCCACCCCTGCGTGAGTCGCTATGTAACCACCCCTGTGAGTACCCACTCAGCACCACGCGAACGCCTTGGTGCATCTTGTCGGTAGTGAACTCAAAGGTATTGTCAGGACGCACCACGCCAATGATGTGGGGTGTCGTGTAGTACCTAAAGTACGTGAACTTATCAGGCACTACCCCGCTTCCGTCATACGCTGGATACGTCCGAACGAGTTCCTTCTCTGAATCAACTAACGCCTCGTACTCTTCCTTGGTGAATTCTTTGCTAGACCAATTTGTGCCGATAACGATGTCAAAGACCCTCTCGTGGTTCTCCTCTCGCACAAGAAAGTATTTGGTGTTGTGTCTACGGTGTCCGATAGGAAACCTATTTACGTTGCCACGGTACGGTGCTACGGTCTTTGTAATGTTCATCAGCCGTGCGTATTTCAATCCATACATATCAATCTCCTTTAGTGAGTTCAAGTTCATCCAAATATGACAACACATCGCGCCATAACTGGGGTTGCTGTGTGTTGTTTGCTAGTTTCCTCAGTGCATAAACATATGGGTCGTTGCCTGTCCATCCTCGCTGTTGGTCTATCAACTCCTGTGCTATCTCTCTAGCCATACGGTGTCGATTGGTTGCGATTAAATCTAGTTCAACCATAAATTCACTCCTTGCTATTAGGTTATCAAAGTGGCACTGCTTGAAGTATTCAGCTTCAGTCACGGTCAATCACAACTTTCTTACCTGTTGGGGCATCGAAGTGTCGGTTACGGGTAATCATCCATAGCGTTGGGCTGTTGATATTCCACTTGATGTCACTCTCAAGATACCCATCGGTGAACACCAACACACATTCGGCTTGCAGGTTTTGCTTATTTACGTACTCACTGACACATGACACGTTAGTTCCACCGCCGCCCAGTGGCTTTAGTAGTTTGGCAATGTCGGTGTAGTTCTCCTCAAAGACTTGCTCACCATGCACTTCGGTGTCCCACCAAAGAACCCGCACCTTGTCAGGTTGCACAACGTCACAGATTGAAACCAGTTCCGTAGCGAACTCAGTAATCTCAGCAGAGCCAATCGAGCCCGAGGTATCGATAGCCACAATGATTTCACCAATAGTCTCGTTCTCCATGCTTGGCAGGTAGATATCATTAGCCATCTGACGCTTGTTCATACGCCGCCATGTGAACTCATCTTTGCCTCTCATGGTTGAAGAAACAAACTCGCGTAGTACTTCCTTCCAATCAATCTTAGGTTCGAGCAAGTCAGAGATAGCACGTGGCATCTTCGCACCCATGCGCCCTGCCAACATCCCGCCCTCACGCAACGCTCTGTCAATCGCATCGTTCATGTCCTTCAACTGCTCATGCGATACATCGCTCAGGTCAAAGTCATGTTCGTCTGAGTTAGAAAGGTCATAGGTCTTGCCGTTGACTTCTACCGATTCCCACTCAGTACCATCGTCACCATCGCTATCTTGCTTCCCACCCTCGGGTGGTTCGTTACTTTGCCCGCCCTTCTGACCGCCCTTGCCCTTTGGTTTGTCCTTGGGCTTGGCGTTCTTCTTTAGATAGTTAAACACTTCCCTCATGCTCCAGTTATGAAACATCTCGTCATACACCCCACCATCGGGCAACTGAACTACTCGCTCAGTCGAGCCGCCGATAGTCCCAGTGATATTCACAATGATGTCGTTGACAACAAAGTCAGCAGCTAGGTTTGCCATCTTTGGACTCTCCTTGAACATCGCCTTGCCATACATCACCTGCTTCAAAGCTACATGGAGATTCTCATGGAGGATGAGCCCACGCACCTTGGGTTCTTCAGTGATACCCTCGAGGAACTGCCGCCCATACTTCTTGTTGACCCCATCGGTGTATGCCGTAGAAATCCCATCCTCGACAGCAGTCGTACCCATGAGCATTACGCCCGAGTACAGCGCAGTCTCGGCGTGCTTCATCAATGCGATATGCCCACGCTTGACGCGTGTCTCTTGTCTTTCTTTAGTCATTTGCTTTCTCCTTGGTTAAATAGAATCCCACGTCACCGTGGTACTTAAATCAGAACAACTCGTGGTTGTTCTTAGCCCACTCAGCAATCTTCACGTTGTTACGCGCCAAGCGAATTGATTTGGCATTACGCATCATCATGGTGAAGAACACACCCTGTACTTCGGACGATGGGATACGCTCAACGAACGTCATGAACTTGGTCAGTTCATCCTGTGTCGCCAATGTATCTACTGCCAGAAACATAATCATCAACTGGGCGCTGATGTCTTTGGGTAACTCAACACCATCGGGGTCCTTGCAGATAGTCTTGACATCAACCAATGATTTCTCTAGCGTTAGGAATGCAGCCAAGTCACCCGCAAAGGACGCACCCACCGTACCCGCCAGTGCAACTCGTGTTGCGTTCTCACCAATCTCATCACGGTTCTTGACAATCACATCGCACTTCGCCAAGGAACGAGGGCTGACGAATGAGAGACTCGTCATTGATGGTTTGAAGATGTATGGGTTGTCTGCTTGGTCGCCTTCCGTGTATGACTTCATGCAACGAGGGAACATCGATACACCCGCACGAATCACACGAGAGATACCGTTCTCACCTGCCCACTGCAACCACTCATCCACCGTTGGCTTTGCCATACGCATCACGCATACACGATTACCCGCATGGGCAAGCATCGAATCGCCCACGCCATCGCTCGCATTGTTAGATGTCGCAAACACCACGGACTTCAAGCCATCCTTCTCGGGTAGTGCCACATCACCTACCATCCGCTCTAGCATGAGTCGGGTAAAGATTACTTGCAGCAACTTCGGTGACTTCATGAACTCGTCAAGCAAGATGACCTTGGGCTTGCCTGTGTTCAAGGCGAACAACTCGGACACGTAATACTCAAGGGTCTTGGACGCATGGTTGGGAATAGTCATACCAATGTCTGACATATCCTTCACTGGACAATCCACATACACATAGTCGTACTTGTCACCGTCAATGCCTGTGCCATCCTTCGGGCTGCGCCACTTGTCGCCGTTGTCTGCGGCTATCATAGTTAGCAGGGAGGTCTTGCCACAACCGGGTTCGCTCTGTATGACAGGCGTGAGTTCTGTACCTATTAGGGGAATCACTTTACGCAATTCGTTGATGGACACTGTGTTTACAAACTGAACTTTAGACATGATATTAAACTTTCTTTACTATTGATGAACTGATTGGTACGTCTTGGCGGGTGCTTAGACGCATTGGAAACTGCCGAACTTGGACAAGATACTGTCCACATCATCCTTCACTGCTGAACGGATGGCATCGCTTTCACGAATCGCTGTTGCGTCTACACCGTCTAGGGCTTTCTCCAATGATGCTCGAGCCTCTTCTAGCTCTTCGCTACCACTGAGATTGAACCCCTTGAATGTCTCGCACATCTCCTTGGCTTTCTGTATGGTCGTGTCGTATATCTTGCGCTTCTTGGTCTTGGTTTCTCCTGTGTTGTCGTCAACGCCTGTCTCCTCTACACCGCAACAATGGCTGATGGATTTCATAACGTCCACGAACCTTGTTTGCTGTTCCACCATCACGTGGGCTACTATTTCCTCGGCTTGACTCTTGTATGACTCAAACAAATCATCAGCGATGTCCTTAGCGATGTTGCAACGGAAATCGTTGGTTGGCACTTCTGCTACATAAAGACGAACGCCAAATTTAGATGCCAGTTCTGCCTTGTCGGGGTAGTCGTTGCGGTTGAACATATCGCCCATGCCACCTTGCTTGAACGCCATGTCGCTCACGATGTTGTCGTAGTCGGCTAGGAATTCAACCAATAGACTTCTGAACGCCGCCTCATGCTCGTGATACTCCTGCTTGAACTTGGGTACGTCAATGCTCGGCAAGAGGTCTTGGCTGTTGTTCCACCGATAGGTGCGCCGCTTGACCCAGTTATAGATAGTCTGCCGATAGTTGACCAACGCCTTGTGCTTGGGATGGTCAGCCAAGAGATTCTTGACATAACGCCCTGCACTCTGCACTGCGTGTTTGCTTGCTGTGACTTCATTGCTGATGCCACGGTCTTGCTTGGTCGCCGACCATACATTGACATCCACGCTCACGAGAACCGCTGATGTCGCCAATGAGATTAAATTCTCAGGTTGCTGTAATTCCATATTCATGATGCTTTCTCCAGTAAACTTACCAATAATAAATTCCACGTGTACGTGGTACGCTAAATAGTGTTCGAGTTAAAGAACTCTTCCCACCAGTCATAAGTATAACAGAACTTGACATATGTGTCAAGCCTTTTACTCAGGTATTTTCTACAGCCAATCGGTAATGATTTCTCTCCTCACTCCAACCCAGTCCAGTTCGTACTCCCCTCCCTGTCTGTGTTCAACGTCATCATCTTCCTCACCCATACGAATGAACGCATACCCGATGGCACGACCGCTTGATGCGATGTTCTTTATCAGGTCTTCAGCATTGGATGGATGGTCAGCCCACTCCTCTGCCAAGTCCAGTAGCGCCGTGTGACTCTGTACCCCAAGGTCTGATTCATACCATTTAATACTCTCACAGTTGAAGTTAATCCGTTTGCGCACGGTGTCTATGTCGCACTCGTCCAGTGCCAACTTCAGTTCGGGCTTGGATTTGGCTTCGGCTAAGAACAGAAAGAAGTCGTCCTCTTTCTGCCCTCTAAAGCGTATCGTGTACGCTACGTCTGAACGGTATCCCATCAGTGCATCTCCCCATTATGTAAATTCCAGTTAAGTTCCATAGTGTCGTAGGTAACGTCCAACCCTTCCATGAGATTCTCTTTAGTGACGCCGTTCGCAACCGCAGTGCCCGCGACCATGTGCATCATCAAATTCATAGCCTCTGCTGTGTCCATGTCTCTCATAATGTCAAAGAGTTTCGCCATCGTGTTGTTCCACTCTGCTAACTCCTCTTTGTTTAATGGTGTCTTTGATATTGTCATGGTTAGTTCCTTATGTTCTTAGGGTTGGTTTGCTTTAAAGTATTCTCTGCTGATGTGCTGGTTACGAATTGGTAATTCCCCTTCGTGTACTCCTGCACCACCGTCCAACTGCGCCTAGCCACTAGTGCCGCAGTCTCACCGCAGGTCTTGCACATCTTGTATCCAAGAGCCCACCGCTTCGTGGGGTACAACTCACCGCAGTGCATACATTCGGGTGTGTGATTAGTTTCTTTGCTCATGTTATGTCCTGTGTTATTCCTGAATGTTTCTGTTGCTTGTCAAGCATTTTCTGCCACCAACGAATTGAATCGCTCGGTGACTTGGTATGAGTCTTTGACCCAGTAGTCGGCGGGTGCGTATTGGTACTGGGCATCAACGTCATCTTCTCGGCGTGAGTGGTAGTCCTCATCGGTCAAGAGCCATGAATCGTACAGTGCCATCTCTTTGTCTAGATAGACTCCCACGGGTTCGTGGGTTGTTGTGTTGCCCTGCTTGGTTGTGTGCATAAGCACAAAGACCTGCTGTGGTTGCTGAAATTGCTTGCTCATTGTGTACTCCATAAAACTGAATTGAACTGTAAATCCCACGTGTGCGTGGGACGCTAAGTAAGGAGTCTGCTGACTTATTTCCCTACTCAGATTCCAGTATAACACAACTTTACCTTTGAGTCAAGGGTGTTGTATGAGTATTTTATATGGTGTGGAGGTTTTGTTCTATTTGTTCTACTTTTTTGACTTTGTTCTATTTTACATATAGAACAGAAATGGCTGCTTAAAAAATAGGCGAAGTCGGAAACTCCCTCTCATATATATAAAATATATTTTTAATAATGTTAATAAGTATTGGTTTGTTCTAATGTTCTACTGATTTTGGGTATATGGGGGGTGGCTGAGTTCTTTTTTGCATTTGCTGCGAAGCTTTTGCGTTGCCAACTTTTTCAAAACACAAATTGCGCTGTCAGGTCACTTTACCTATAAATCGTAGAACATTAGAACAAACGCTGTAAGTCGTTGATTCATAAGGCGGATTCTGTTCTACTCGCTTTACCTTGTTCTACTTTTTTTTTTAGAACAAAAACGATTTTGCGCTGTTTTCTATCATTGGCGAAAATCAGATTCTATCTTTCGTAGTTTTAATGTGTGAGTTCTGAGAACGGTAGATGATAGCCTTGTTCTATTAGTCTAGTTGTATAAGTCCAGTAATTCTATACTTGTTCTAGTTTACATATAGAACATGGTTTTGTCTAAATTCCACGTGTACGTGGGACGCTATTTAAGAGCCTTGTCAGCCACGCACACGCGGCGCGCGCGCACTAGATAACTGGTATCAAATTGGAGGGCGAAAAAAAACCCGCACTTGCTAGGTGCGGGTTGGTGTGGTCTAGGGGTTACTTATAAGTCGCCCAAAATGCTGCGACTGCCTTTTTGTAATTGTCGCCATTGGCAGTGGTGTCGCCCCTGCCTTGTTTTACTTTCACCGACTTTTCTTGGGCAGTGAATATCTTAGTCATTGATGCAGTAAAGTCTAGCGTAGTGCGGGTTCCCTTGGTGTCGGGTTTTAACAATGCCATTGCAGCATCTTTTAAGTCGCCTAATCGGTTACTGCAATATGTACCAACCCTCTCCCTTACCTTG
>Ga0181349_1000025_pt1 | contig 50201 bp, 83 predicted proteins | sample Su13VDMM110SD_FD_130106 | JGI IMG/M metagenome (GOLD analysis project Ga0181349, IMG submission 130106) | Freshwater viral communities from Lake Michigan, USA - Su13.VD.MM110.S.D | ecosystem: Environmental > Aquatic > Freshwater > Lake | place: USA: Michigan | collected 2013-07-16 | reverse complement strand
CCAAATTGGCGAAGGTGGAGGGAATCGAACCCCCTACGCGCGGTTTTGGAGACCGCCGCTCTACCACTGAGCTACACCGACATTGGAGGTGTGGGTGAGATTCGAACTCACGACTTTATGGATTTGCAATCCATTCCCTTGGGCCACTCGAGCACCACACCGTATTAAAAAACCCTCCGAGATTTTCATCTGGGAGGGCTCTTTGATAAGGTATACTTTGGTATACGTTACATAGAGCCTCCACACATGCGAATATATTCGCCGCAGAGCGGGGTCATAAACCAGTTTTGATTTTGTTTATGCAGCGAAGTCATTTGCAGTAGAGTTCCTTTGTTTGTACTTCTATTATATAGTACTTTGTTACAATAAGTCAACAGTTATTTTTCAGATTCCACCAAAACTTTTCAACATCCAGCGAAGTTTTTCGTGAGCATTAATCCGTTCCTCTAGGAAGTTTACAACACCGTACTGTCCAGCAGCATCAGCATACTCTCGAGCAGCGTATAGCTCAGCAATCAACACATCATTGTCAGCTTCTAGAATGCGAATCATATCTAGGCTAGTTGGGATTGTATCGATATCTTGAATGGAAGTCAACTCTGCCATTCTGTTTAGAGAGCCAGGCGCATATGCTCCAAGCACTCGGATGTGTTCAGCGTAAGCATCAATCGACGCATGCACCTCTGAGTATATTTCCTCAAAGAACTTGTGGTACTCAGAGAAGCTCGGGCCAGTCACATTCCAATGGAAGTAATGGGCCTTGAGGTAGAATGAAAATGCAGAAGCAAGAGCAATTTTGAGTCTTTCTGATACAGGTTCCATACGATATCCTTTATTGTTTACACTTTTTAGAATACACTAAAATGTCAAAGTTGGTTTCAGCAATGTCGTACCCATAGTACCAGTACTTTTCTTTTTTGTCAACGGGCAATGAGTCAAACCATTGCCAGAATTCTTGTTTAAACTTATCATAATTCATTTGGTGCTCCCGAAGGGATTTGAACCCCTGACCTAGGCGTTATGAGCGCCCAGCTCTAACCAACTGAGCTACAGGAGCATTACCATTGGTGAATAGTGTTTGCAATAATTGCTACACTGGTGATAATGTTTAGTATAACAAGGCATATTTCTAGTCGGGTCATGGGTATCTCTTTTATGGTAGAAGTGGGTGGATTTGAACCACCTCAAAGGCGCTAATCTGGCGCAAAGAGCTTATAAGACTCCTCTGACTACCAAGTCTCACTTCCACTATCCGTTGAGTTGCTGAACGGTTCCCTCAGATGACTCAATTGTAAATCTTACAACAGCTTCTTCACGACCGACAGTCTTATCGACTGGCTTATTGGCCATAGCTTCTTGTAAAGTTGCATAAGGTCCATGCTTCTTTTCATAATAGAAGCCGTGTTCTTTTACGTAGTACATCATTTACCTGTTAGTTGTTTAATTCGTTTCTTTATCCAATCGGCAACCTGCAAGTCAGCTTCTGTTGTAAAATTCGTCAGAAGGTTACTAAGTGCAATGTTCAAGCCGGCGAGTTCTGCATATTCTATACTAGACATATCGTTCCCCTGAATGGTAGTGTTTGGTGCCCATGGTCGGACTCGAACCGACACTGTAAGGTGTTTAAGACCTCTGACTCTACCTTTGGCCTACATGGGCGATATTTGGTGCTTCCGGAAGGACTCGAACCCTCAACCTAGGGAGTAGAAATCCCTTGCACTGTCCAGTTGTGCTACGGAAGCAATCTGTTATTTATATCACTTACTAGTGAACCATTCCCACAAAAAAGCAATAATAAAAGCAAGTCCTATAATACCAAAAACAATTGACAGCGGCAACCAAAATGGAGACAGAACCCACCACCACGACCAAGTAATATGGCCAGTCAGCTTTAGGGTAATAAAGATCAAACCAAGAATCCCCAGAATTGGGAATGATGTTTGGGTTGTGTGTTTTGTTGACATTAGTTTAACCTTTCATTCCAGAATTCTTCTGCAGATTTTGCAGGAGTAGCCCACGACTTATGAGCGGGTTGCTTCTTGATCCAAGCATTGAGCTCTTGCTTCATTTCCAGTTCAAAATCAGTCGGCACTGGCTTTGCATAGATTTTCCAAAGCTCATCCATCACCGCATCGTTGTACTTATTCATACTCGTTCCTCCTTCTGTGTCCCCAATATAAGCGTTGGTGCAAAGGAAGTCAACATCAAATCTGCACTACGCTCAAATTTATATGCCTCAACCTCCCACGGACAGTCTAAGTATGCAGTATCAGTGTGATCTTCACCTATCCAGAGGGTTTTGTCATGGGTATGTAGTAGCTTGCCAGACGTCATCTGCTCAATGTGCTTCATCTCATGGAACACTGTGTATGCAATCTCTGCTAGACTGACTGTGTTGACGATCTCCAATAGGAACCGTGTCTTCGTATCCTGTATAACACCATGTGTGCCAGATCTGATGAAATCTATCTCTACATATACATTGTTGGGAATCTTCACAAGATGGATGACATGGGACATTGCTTTATGCACAATATCTTGCTTCCTCTTGTCTCCACCAGTCACTTCATACCGCATGTATATTGCACCCCTGCTAACAACTGCATCTTTATTATACAGGGGAAGTTGAAAAGATCAACTGTTATCTAACCACGATCTCAACATTCTTAGGTGGTGGAAACTTGAGGTTCTCGTGCTTGTGATACAGGACAAACTTAGTGTTAGGAAATTCTTGAAACAGTTGACCCCAGATCGGCCGCCAGTTGTTCATCAGTCTCATGTTGTTGTTAATGTCACGATCAGAGAACAAGAACAGGTCGCTGGTGCTGCGCATGTTGAAGTCAAACATAGAGTCAAACCCGTACATATGGATTTCATCACACTTTAGCTTGTTTGCAGTGTAGTGGACTGCAAGGTGGCCACAATTGAAGTTTGTGTAGTTCTCTGCATACGCTGGTAGCTCAGTATAGAACTCTTTGATCTGCTTTGCATACTTCATGTAGTATGCTGGATGCATCTCCATCCACTTCTTAGGACGAGCTCCAAGCACCCACTCGCCTGGAACAGTAACGCTACCATCGTTGATAGCTTTCATCATCTTGAAGTCAACCATACAAGTTGTGTACGCATCAGGAACCGCAAATGGAGGAAGATTGCAAGTGATCTTTAAACCTTTTGATGGCTTATATAGAGCAGCGCTATCTCCATTACCAATAACGTGAGCTACTTTAGTCATTAACAATACCTTTAATGTGTTGTTTGCCTTTAGCACCTGTCCAGTGCATTACCTTTTTCTTTTTGTTGTCCACACCATCTTGCAGCATCAGACGAAGCCAATTATAGTCTTGTGGTAGGGATGTGGTATATATCTGACGTCTAAGATCCTTTTTCAGAATCTCGTGTAGGATCTCTTGATCACCTACAACGGGGTTGGCTTTGACAGCATTGAACCACTGGTCGAGAATTGGCGGTCGATCTTCAAACGCTACTACGCCCGTATTATGCCATGTTTCTTGTCTGCGTTTGGACCACGGGGCATCCTCTGCCATGGCCAGCTTGTTAGGCTCTACGAAGTCGAATACACCGCTTAAATCGGCGAGAACATGGCAGTCTGTATCGATCCAGCAAACCCTGCGGGCGAGCTTTGACGCTTCAATCATTGCCTGTGGTTTCTTAAACCACCCTGTTCCACCAGTAGCACGCATATCGATTGTGCTAGCACAAGATGACGCCTGATTCAAACCTTGCTCGCTGACCCCAAAGTTTGCAAACACAATAGGCAGCTTGTTATGGAGGTTAAAATTCTTCAAGAACCAACCAAGCATCCATTCTGTCTTAGCATCGCATCCAGTTAGGAATACTGTATCAAAGGATTTCATATTTATCACTGTAATTGTGTTTAGCGAGACAACCTTCTGTCCGCTGAATCGTTGAAAATGTGTCATGAGCTTCAACAGGCCATGGATAGTATTCTTCCAGCCATGGGAACGTATCAAGATGTAAGAACACGTCAGTTGGCTTGGCAGCTTTCTTAGCTTGAGCAACAAGCAACTTAGCAGTGGGTGGTTTCAGTCTGTATGCGTGTGCACCAGGAAAGTAACGCTTCGATGTTAATGGATTGACCCCAATCTGTAAAGGATCGTTATATTTACCATATGAAGGTTTTCCAAGACTAATACAACCTTGATAGTTGATAAACTCTGGAATCTGTCCTACAATAATTGCATCATGTTCAAAGATTTGGAATTCTTCTTTACCAGCAGCACATTGAGTCCACAAAGCATAGTGAGACAAGAAAGCTGCAATGCAATTATCTAGTCGTGAATATTTCTCGCGGAAGCCTTCCTTTGAGATCCCTTGGGCTTTCAACAGCTCATCAATTGGGTCCTTTGGAGTCAAAGCTCGAAAGTATTGAATTGCCAGCCCTTGCTTGACACCAGAGTCGATGCAGCGATCAGCAGCCTCGATTGACTTCTTCTTGTCCAGCATTGTAATTACAAATGATTTCATAATGATGTTGTACTCTTTAGTCCTTGGACGTTAGTATAGAATTTGCGGCTGACACTGAGTTTTGGGACAAGTTGCCGACACATAATAGCATCGTTGGGCCACAGGCCATATTGCTTAACCAGTTCAAGCATCTGCTTAGCTCCAGCAGGTTTAATTATGTAGGCAGAGTTTCCAGCGAGCCCTTGAGGAATGTAGATGTTGTCAATCATTGGAGTTAGCGGATAGTTAATTGTTGACTGTAGAACTTTGTCGTAGAACAACTGTGACTTACGAGTCGCGCCAAGCGGGTTGTTGATTCCAATAATGTCAGCTTTAACGTCTGCTGGATCAAAGTCAATCTTGTTGACAAAGTAAGCATCGTGCTCAAGGATCAACAATGCTGTGTTGGTTGTAGCGCTTTCGTGCCACAAACAATAGTGACTACAAGCGCAGGCAATTCTAGCTTTAGGGTTAGCTGTTTTGTATGATGTCTTTACTAACCCTGTTGCAAAGTCAACAACTTCACCTTCCCAAGGATAGCTCCACGTAATCCCAGCACCTGTCATAAACTCACTAACGTTGCTGGGTGTAATGGCATTCCATCTTTGAATATCAAAATCGTTACCAACAGCTTTAGATGACTCTACAAGCCTAGAATACCCAAGCTCTGAAACTTCGTTTTTATCGATAACAATTGATACTGCTTTCATTATGTTGGATCTCTATTCAATTTCATAAATTGTTTGTGGTGGTGATGTTCGTAGATGTACACCTGATCTTTAAACTTATCTATCAGATAGCTCACCCACTTTTTTTCTAAAAGTTTAGCGTTTTCACTAATCTTTCTACCATGAAACTCGACATAGAATTCATCAATTATATTGAAAGCATTCAACTGGAACATACGCTCGAGCACTTCAAACTCAGCACCTTCAATATCCATGGTTAATATGATGTAATCATTTTTTGTAAAGTTATCAAGCAGCCATTTAGTAATATCAATGGTTTGTACGTTTACATACTTGTCAGCATAAACATTGCATTTTTCAACATGAAGCGAACTATTAATGTAAAGATCGCCAAAGTATAGCTTAGCTGGTCCACCAACGTCAAATGCAGCAAACTCCATTACGTTAACTGATGGATATGTTGTCTTTAAGTTAGCAATTAGGTTTGGGTTACATTCAAATGCAAAAATTTCAAACTGCTTGTTGTCTAGACTCAAATTAATAAAGCCTTCGATGTCAGATCCACTACCTGCACCTAGGTTAACAAAGATTTTTCTACTCATGATTTTCCCATTACTGTATAACCAACATTATTAGTATTGCGTTCTACAATTTTCCAATTAGACGTTACACAATACTCTTCAGCGGCTCGATGTAGATCTGGAGCTGATTTGGTATCATGCAACACGATAAAGTGGTTAACCATATGTGCGTGAAGCTTTAGCTCTTGTTGAAGGTGATGGTATTTGTGCATAGTATCAATCAACAACACATCACATTCACTGACAGTGGCTAATGAATGTGAATCATTTTTAATCACAACCAGTTCAATGTTCTTTTCGAGACAATAATTTTCAAACAACTTACGATTGCTGTCAAACTTTTGCATATCCCAATCAACAAGAGTTGCTTTTGCAGCCCCTGCTCGCAATGCAGCAGCGGCGGTCGCACCTTGGTGTGTTCCAAGCTCTTTGTAGTGCTGGCCAGGCTTTAGATACTTGACAATTGCATCATGGTGATTGCAGTAATCATGCCCATGAGCTTTTTCCTGTTGGCTACGAATAGATTGATAAAATTCTTCAAAGTTTTTTACGCCATCCAGATTAGCTGTTAACATAACTTGACCCTTCTACTCTGTTGTTCATATGATTCTCCTCTGAGAATGCTAAATGTTTCATATCATACCTTTCTGCACCAGAATATTATAGTTTTCAATTTTGGTTCTTTCAAAACCAGGCACACCAGTGCCCTTTCTAATGTGAATCAATCCTGATTTTTGTAGAGTCGGTGAGTAGCTATTCTGACACCACTTTGGATTTATTGCAGCATTGACAGATGAAATCTGAGCCATCTGGGCCAACGTATGTATTATCCCCTCATCCTCAAAATAGAATCTTTTGTTAAATTGAACCAATGAATGTTGCATCCACGAATTGTCTCGACCATCCATCTGCTCGCGCAGCTTTAGTCTAAGATCTTTAGATAATTTGTAGATCGCTCCTCCCCAGTATGGTGCATGGATGCTTCCAAGGGCTGGATATTGATCTATAAATTTTCTACGCAAGTTTTCTTGGAATGGTTCAAACAGACCGACACCAACTTCTTCAAACACGTTATCAGTATTTCCACGAGGAGTGAACATATCAATATCTAGCATAAGAACAGTATCGTAATCATCAAACTCTTTATGCAGCATATGCATTTTTTGACATGGGTCTGTTAAGTTTACGTTAAATGGCTTACCTGTAATTAGTCTATAATCAGCTTCGACAAATTTAGCATATTGCTGAATATTTGCTACTGACAAATTCTCGAGCTCACCCAAAGTGCCATTAAAATGTTGTAGAATAATATTCTTCATAATTAATATTTGAAACCCCAATTGGCTTTTGGTTTGTTGACTATATCGTAAAGTCCATTTTCATCCCACTTCAAGCCACTCATTTGAACGTGAACAAATTTGGTGTTTTGGTCTCTCTCATCATTAACAGACCCGTGAGTTAGAGCTAGAGGACCTCTGACGTAATGGATCTGTGCATTCCAACCATTATCCATTTCAACATAATTAATATCTTTGTTACAACAGATCATCGCGTGAAAATAGTTTTGATCGACCCAATAGAATCTACCAAAACCATTTGATCTAATAAGATTGATGTATTCTTGAAATGTTGGCCAGCTCTTAGCTTTTAATATACCAGCATTTGAGAACATAACCATTCCAGCATTGTACACCTTGAGGTAATTATCTTTATCTCGGGGCAAATCAACACCCCACTTATTCTTTATAACCTTTGCCCAACGCTCATCATTATGTCTATTAATTGATCCGCCAGTAGTTGTTGATGCTCTATACTTTCCTTGAAATCGTTCTGTGCAGATTCCAATGTCACCAATCTCTTCATCAAAGATGTTTTGTGTCAGTCCTTCGACAGGAAACACATCTAAGTCAACAGACAAGATCTTATCATACTTTAAGAACTTATCATCAATAAGCGGATTCAACCATTCAAAGTACACTGGAACATCACACAGCTTGCTAGCAATGTTTGGATTAACATCTAACATATATTCCGCGCCAATACGGTCAGCGTACTGCTTCATAAGTTTGCTGCTAACTCTACACTCTTCTGTAAGATTGCCGGTCCAAACTTGATAAATTAAATTGCTCATTGAATGTCTTTCATCAACTGTTCAACATTCTCACCACGGTTAGGTAGCTTATCTTTCAAGAAGAAGTGAACAAAGTAGCACTCTTTGATCTTGGTGTTGGCTGTATATAGACCGTTCCATTTCCAGTCGAGGTGCTGAACATGCATCTTCTCCTCTCTGATCCACGTGTTTAACAATGTCTGGTCAGTCGACCATTTCCATGTACCCTGTCCATCAACAAATGGCTTGAATCGTGGGCGGCTAAGGAATTGTAGAGGTGTTTCTCCATTAAGATATTTTAGCAATGATTTATTCATTATCATTACACCCATGTTGATAAACTCACCTCCAAGATCGTTCCACTTCCAATCAACGTTGCGGATAGAAGAATACTGCATCTGCGAGTAATTAGCAATCTTAGCTGCATACTCTTTTGTGATTGGCATCTGACGTTCTACAACACCGGCGAAATCCACTTTAGGATCAACAGCATCAAAAATGCTGGGAGCATCAGGTCGAATAAAAATGTCGCTGTCAATGATAGCAACTTGGTCATAAGTTTTGAGATAGTTGAACGCATTTTCTTTCTCGAAGATTGGGAGGGGCAGAGGTCTTGCTTGACACTCTGCTGACCTGTTACTTGTAAAAGGATCCGGTCTAATAAACAGAATAGGAGTAGTCTGCACAACGTAGTCAATATTGTGACGCTTACAATATTCTTTTACAGACGCAGTACAATGATCGTACAACGCTGATTTCTTGCCGACATATACTTGATAAATTAATCTTTTCACTTGCTCATCCATGCAGTCATTCCAAAATAAGCACCGACAACACCAGCCTGTGCAATGTAAAAAAGCCCCAGCAGATCGGCAAGAGCTGATACTCTAATATCCGACACTAAGGGGCTAAATAACACAATAGTAAACACTATCATGGAGAACATTGCCACCCACGCCATATGTTTTTGTGCGTCTGCTTTTTCGTTTCTAAGATCGAGCTCAGTCAACCGTTCTGATCGACTGAGCTCTGAGTCTGTTAGTAGCCCATCTTTATTTAGATCCGGCTGCAATCTCTTCGCGTTCATCTGGACACTCCGCTATAATTAAGTTAGCGATTTCCACAGCGCGGGCATATCCATCACGAAAGCGATTGGCTTTATGGCCAGCCTGTACAAATCTCTTGAGACTATCTAGGTGTCCAGATTTGTCGCCTAATTTGAAAGAACGTACAAGTTCTTCCCATTCGTAGCGCATTTGTAGCAATTCAAACAGATTCGTCTTCATCATTAAACCTCTTTTCAAATGTAACCAATTCATCAAAGATGACTAGGTGGTACACGTTTCCTCTGTATCGATCCTTGTCGTTTTCGTGAATGCGGATGTCTTTATACAAAGACTTTTGCTTGTTCCGACCATCTTTCTTATTGCGAGGATCAAAGCGACCAAATTTAGCCATCGTAAAGCTATTTCACCTTTCAGAACTTATCTTGACCAAAACTACCAGTATTTTCCAATTCACGGACAAAGTCGTCATAACCTCCAACATGGTTTCCGTGCCACCATATCTGAGGGATAGTCTTGTAGTCGGGCAAGAGCGCTTTCAGCTCTTGCTTTGTTTGATCATTGTCCACATCTTTGAACTCAAAGTCAAGCTGATACTGCTGCGCAATTATCTTTGCTTTCAAGCAATAGCTACACCATTCTGTACCGTAGATTGTAATCATTCAATATCCATCATCTCTTTTGTCATCAAGTAGTCACGAACAAGACCAGAACGAACGATGTCTTCCCAACCAAAGTTGATAATCTCAAAGTGGTTCATCCGTTCAATAATTGACAAGAATGTTACAACTCCATTCTTCTCATCTTCCTTCTTGAAGTCAGATTGACGATAGTCGCCACAGAAGATGATCTTGCAGTTCTTACCTACACGTGTAATCACAGAATCCAACTCGTGGAAGTTGAGGTTCTGCATCTCGTCTACTATAAGGATACTGTTGTTGAAAGTCAACCCTCGAATGAATGATGTTGACTCAAAATGGATCTTTTTTGTCCCAGCGAGCTTAGCATAAGCTGCAGGATCACCAAATAGCTCACTGCAGATTGCTTTGTACGGGGACTGATACGCATCTTCTTTTTCTTTTTGAGTGCCAGGTAAGAACCCCATGTCGCGAGTTGGCACAACAGATCGGATCATAACGAGCTGATCGTAGATTGAATCGTACTTCAGTATATCTCTAAGCGCAAGATACATTGCGATGTACGTCTTACCTGTACCTGCTGATCCAGCTAGAACCAAATTGTTTTGATCTTCCCAACTATCAAACACTCTTTGCTGTGTTGCAGTAATGGGTTCAATATTTGCTAGCCAATCTGCTGTTGGATTAATGTTGGCAGCTTTAACTCTTTTTGTAACTCTTGTCATTCTAGTCTTTCACCGTATTGTTACGTCCCGCTTCTTTTTTGATTTTTGTCATCAAATTTTTCCAGTCGCCACTTGTTTTAGATAACGTGCCGCCGGCCATTGATACAAAACCTGGTGTAGACAGTTGTTGCTCGAATAGTCCTGATGCTAGCATCTCTTCTCTTTCGCGCAGAGACAGGATTAGTGTCTGCTCTTCACCTGTCTCTATATTTTTCATCGTGTAAGTAGGCATTATTATTCCTTATTTAAAAGTCAGCTAGCCGGTCAGCTAGCTGACCATTGCCTCCTTATTGCATATTATGTTGTCTGAACTCAGCTATGGTTCGGTTTAAGAATTCTTGTTTTACACTTAGTTTTGACACGAGATCTGGTTTGCCCATCTTTTCAACCTTTTGAATATAGGCTTGGAGTTGATTTGAATCTTCGATTAGTCTTTCGAGCTGAGCAGTCATGCAATCTCCTATTGGTTATTGACTGTTACTTTTGGATTAGCGTTGGAAAAGCCTCCTTAACTAATGCCTTGGTTAGACCTTTTACTGGTAGCTTTTTAGCCACCATAGCTAATACAATATTAGCATCCTTTGGGTGAATTGATTCCAACAAGCGAATAAACATAGTTTCGCGTTTGACTTTCAACAGTTTATCACCCTTATTACCTTTAATAAAATAGATTAACTGATTCAATTGTTTTTGAAGTGATGACGGAGCATAGCGCTCATCTGCAGGAACAAACGGTGGCGGTGTATCAGGAATATTCCACTCAATTGCATCATCAAATGTTCCAATAAGAACATTCTTTAAAACCATCGAATCATGTTTTTGGAGAATTTCAATCTTCTCTTTTTTTGTTGTAGCTTTGTCCACTTGTTCAAGAACCTCGTGGATGTACCAGTTTACGCTGTTATTCATTAGATAAAATCTCCAATCACTTCAATTAGGTTAGTGCAATCATTTGCAATCAAGTACTTCAACACTTTCTTCTTGTTGTCAGACTTGTCGCCTTGCAGTTCAAAAGTATTTATAATTTCTTCTTTTAGTGTTTTTGGCGTTTCTGTAAGGTCAATTAGCTTCTTGTTACGAAGATAATTGCGATACCAAGATGCTGCATACAGCAATTCACCATCATCAAGCTCTTTGATGATCTCATCAATCTTAGCTTGGCGTAGAGGGGTCTGACGAATCCCTTGAGTGAATGAATCGTCTGCTGACATTACGTTAGGGATGCCATCAGCTTGGTCGCCCTTGAGGATCAATTCAATAAGCTGCAACCGAGGGTTCTCAACCTTAATCTCTTTCTTCAACATCGGCGAGTACTGACGAATGTTGGAATACTTCTGCAACTGACCAAAGTCTTTGTCAGACGAAATAATCATTACAGGCTCAATGTGACCAAAGTCAACCTGAGTGCTGAGTGCAAGCTGAGCAATTACATCATCAGCTTCACACCGATCATTCATAACTACTTTGTATGGGAAGTTTTCTTGAAGCTCTTCAAACACCTTGTTGGTGATGCGGAATACTTCTTTCCAATCCATCTTGGAATCTTTGCGAGCTTCTTTGCGCTTCGCTTTGTACTGAGGGAAAGCCTCATAACGCCAGTTGTTGCTACCATCGCTAGTGATAACAACCTCACCAAACTCACGAAAGTATTTCTTACGATACATGCGGATAGAGTTGAGAATCATATGTCGGATGAGATTTTCATCCAATGCCAGCTTTTGTGTCACGATATTGCTGATAGCAATAGCATTATAATCAATCAGAATCATTATCTTTCCTTAGGTGCTTTGAGTGGATCTTACAGCCGATGAACTCATTGTAGTAGTCGTCGCGAAGCAGCACATCTTTTTCAAACTGTAGCTTGGCTTCATAGTAAGAGCATTCACCTTTTGTCTTGCACAATTTTAGCACTGTTCTAGTGTAATTGTCAACACCCTTCTGTTCTACAAGGAATTTCACCTCTGCAGAAGATCCGTAGTAGTCTCGCCAGTCAGACTCTGCTCGAGTTCTTATACGGCGCTTGCGTGTTTTAGTTACAGGGAGAATCTTTGGCTTCCAAAAGAACTTCTTACCAATGTAACGCTTACCAGTATCATGTTCGAGGATTTCATATACAAACCCCTGATAGTCCTCTGGAGTTTCTGTATATTGTTTGCCTTCGTAATACCACATAAAAAAATAGCCTCATGTTTCCACAAGGCTATTTAGTTGCTTTATTTTTTATCGTTCAATGCTTCAAATTCCACTCCACATCCACACATTGGACAGTATAGTGGAACTTCTTCTTCATTAACTACCATAACCTGTGTTTCAACGTCGCAATTATCACATATACCGTAGTATTCTTCTTCCATTTATCCCTCGCACGCAGCACAACTTTGGCTCATTACTCGCTTACGTGTTAGTGATTGGGCTTTGGACATTGAGAAGCTGTAATACAGACTCTTGATACCCATTTTCCACGCAAGCAAATAAAGAGCATTAATTTCCTTTACAGGCGTGTCGGGATCAAGCATGAGGTTGATACTTTGCGCCTGATCTATATATGTTTGACGGACGCTTGCCTGAGTGATAATTGCCTCAGGATCAATCTCTGCAAACGTCTTAAACACATCTTTTTCTTCTTGAGTCAAGATGTTCAAATGCTGAACAGATCCGTCCATGTTCTTGATTGAGTCCCACACCTCGTGAGTGTCTTGACCCTTCTCTTGTAGCAACTTAGTCAAGTATGGGTTCTTGATAGTTACCTTTGCCTTTGCAAGATCCTTAACATAGCAGTTAGAGAACTCTGGCTCGATCGACTGAGAAACCTGACCAAGTATAAAGCTGCTGGACTTGGTTGGTGCAATAGCAAGAAGAGTTGTGTTACGACGACTGTATCCCTTTAACAGCTCAGGCTCACCAAACTTAGCAGCCAATGCAACAGATGCTATATCAGCACGTGCGCGAATAGTCTTGGCAATATGAAGGTTCAACTTAGCGGCTTCTGCAGACTCAAATGCAATCATCTTCGACTGCAAGAACGAATGCCAACCAAGCACACCAGCTCCAAGAGCACGGTGACGTTCAGCAAAACGACGAGCACGTTCAAAGTACTTCATGCCCTCTGTCTTCTGAACAAACTCAGTAACAACTGTGTCAAGGAACATGATTAGAGCTTCGACAGCGTCTGTCTTTTCAATCTCTTCCCACATAACCAGATTCAACGAAGATAACACGCAAGTAAATGTCTCATCTACTGACGATGGTAATGCAATCTCTGTACACATATTAGATGCCCAGATTGTCATCATATGATCTTTGTAGACGTCTGGCTTACCTTTGTTTACATTGTCAGAGAAGAAGATGTATGGATAGCCAACCTCAGAACGTCTCTGTAGAACCTTAGCCCACAAACGACGAGCCTCAGGCTCACCTGCCTTCATGCGCTCCAAGAACGCATCAGATACAGTAACACCAGTTGTTAGACCTTGGATAGGGTGACCTTCTGTGCCAACATCGAGAAACTCATCAGCATCTTTATGATCGATTGGTAGGTAAGGAGAAAAGAATCCACGACGAACATTGCCTTGCGAGATCACGGAAGCTAGCTTATCAAACAGCTCCATGAAGTGTACTGAACCAGAAGATTCACCGTTATTGCGAATAGGAGCACCTCTAGGACGCACGGCACCAAAGTAACCTGATGTGCCACCCCCAGTTTTCATTAGCATACCGTTTTCAGCGGTGCCATGAAGGATAGACTCCATATGATCGTCAATGTACGATCCAAAGCAAGAGACAGGAAGTCCTCTGTCAGTGCCATAGTTAGACCAAATTGGTGAAGCGAGGGAATAGAACCCTCGCCCCATATAGTCGTAGAACTTATCAGCAAAGCCCTTGATACCAAGATGCTTCTCTGCTGTGTCCGCAATAATCCTTACACGTTGCTCGGCTGTCTGTCCTTCTAACAAATAGCCACGTGAGAGGAATGCGCGTGATTGATCATTAAGCCAATCAAATGCCATTCGTTTCTCCTTAAAATAGATCGTCTTCTGTGAATGATTTAGTCTTTTTGGAATATGCTGTGCTTCTCTTAACGAAGAAGTCAACGTTCTTTGTGCTCAAAGTCTCATCTATAAACCATTCTGTGTCAACGATTGCCTTTGGATCAACCTCGTAGATACTCTTCAAATCAATAGCATTAAGCGACTGGTTAAACCGATGCTTGAGGAACTCCTTGACGGTGTCCTTAGGCAAGAAGTCAAGATCGGTGTTGCCATAGATCCAATCAACAATTGCAGATTCAGCCTTGAAGGCATCCTTAGCAAGTGAGTTGATTGCTTGGATAGTTTCTTTGTCCCACCACGATGGGTTTTCTGCTTTAATAATGTTAACAAGCTCGAAACCAAAGCGAGCGTGAACATCTTCTTCTTTGGAAGTAGCTTCAACAGCGTTTGAGATACCCTTGAGCACGTTGCGGTGCTTATTGAACGCCATCATAATTAGGAATTGTGAGAACAACGAGACGTTCTCTACAAACATTGAGAACAGGATGATGTTGTGGAAGTAGTCTTTATTCTCGATAGGAGTTACCATAGCCTGCTCGAGATAAGCCATACGCTTCTTGATTGCTGGAACTTCAACAAGATTTTCAAAGTCCTTGTTCAAGCCAAGCATCTCAATCAAATTAGAGTATGCATCAGCATGACGAACTTCAGACTCACCAAATGTTACACCAACAGCTTGCACTTCTGGCTTTGGCATTCTATCACCAATCTTGGTCCAGAATGTCTTTACCTGAACTTCGATCTGAGAGATAGCAAGCATTGCACGCTTAACAATATCTGCTTCTTCTGGTGTCAGTCGGACTTTCATGTCTTGGATGTCACCAGAGTAGTTGAACTCGGTATGAATCCAGTACGAGTGACGGATAGCTTCGAGATACTCAATCAACTGTGGATATTCATATGGCTTGAGGTTCTGACGCTTACGGAAGATGTCTGGCATGTTCTTTGCGCGATAGACGATGTACTCACGCGCCAGATTGTGAATACCCATATCCATAATAACATTTTCAACAGTCTTGTGAATGTTGTTCACTTCTGCAACTTCTTCACCTTCGAGACGCTTGACTGCCTCGTCTGCAATTTCCTTGGGAAGACTCTTACTAGAGATCTTGATAGATTTCATCGCCTTCTCGACAGCGACAACAATTTTCTCTCGGGCAAACGGCTCTCTCGACCCGTCCCGTTTAACTACGTACTCAACCATTATTGATACGACCTTATGTTGATTATGTTATTGAACTATTATATAGAAAAAGTGCGCCCTGCACAACAGGTGTTTGTGCAGGGCAAAATATATTTTTATTCTGTAGGTTCAACAGCCATTGTTTCGTAGTATACAATCAGTTGTCCTTGCTGATTGATGTATCTACGCAGCTCCTGCACGTTCAAGGATAGATTCTCATATCCTCGCACAGATATAGCCATAAAGGCAACAGGTCCATTCTCTTTTTCAAACGTTTTTAGGAATTCTTCGAGGTTTTTTTCAGTGACAACATACCACTGAACATCCGCCAACTGTACTGGCTTTGGACGAGGCTGTGTAGGTATGGTTCGCTCGACATATTGTGTCTCAACAACCACTTGTGGGTCAGGCGCAGAACAACTAGTTAGCGCCAGTATCAGAGCGAAGCCTATCAAAAAGTTCTTGAGTAGCATTGTTAATCCTATTTTCTATTAAACCAGGCTTAGCAATTGTCAACTTGGTTAAGTCGTGGTTTGTCAATTTTTGTTTCAGCTCATCCAACCCTTGTTCAGCTTCTTGTAGATTTACAGTTAACACTCTTGCGGTCTCTTGCGATTGACGTGCTGCAAGTTGTGAGCGTTTAATTGTTTCTTGCTGAGTCTCTACAGTGTTGGTAAGTAGTTGATTGTTAGCTGTTAGAGTTATAATGGTGTTTTGCATGTTGGTGACATACTTATAACCTGCAAACGATACTGCAGACACAATTGCCACAACTGCCAAAGCGATGTAAATTCTCATCATATTACTTCTCGATGTATTTTCTGAATTTCTTTAGAAGCACAGGAGGCTTTCTAGGATCGTAGCGGCGATCTGTCATTACAATTTGCTTAACTCCAGGCGATAAGTCAACAGAATTATTGGCGACTGATGTTGCTGGGGCGTCTTCTTTCAACTTGTCAGTAATTTTTTTAAATCTACTGAGAGCTTTTAATTCAATTTGTCTAACTCGGGCCGCAGTAATATTTAATTCTTTTGCCACTTGCGCTAATGTCATGCCATTGGCTATGCGCATTTTATAAACTTCAAGTTCTCTATCTCTCGCTGCTGCACCTTTTACATCGCTTGGCCTTGTTTTTTTATACATAGCAATTATTTTTTGCAAGTCTATTTTAGAATCTGCGCTGATAGCTTCATTAAGAAGCTCTTCATCTACTGGTTTCATCTTAACAGCTCCGATGTAGTAACATAGACTTTTTGATTGGTCTTAATGTGTGTTGCTTCGTAGATATTTAGGCCAAACAACATTCCAGTTGGGTAACAATTTTCATCAACTCGCACACAATCTTTTGCCTTGACAACATCATCTATTGTTGAATTAACAACTTTATCATTTTGCAGCTTGTAGTTACCAGGCGACAGGCGGCCATGTTCTAAAATAAACCACTGCGATTGCTCAACTAAGAAGTCAAGTGGGTCTATTCCAAATTGTTTTAGTGCTCGTTCTATATGCGGTTCAGACACGCCGTAGCGCTCTTTTAACAAGTATAGAGCGGCGGCATATGTTCCAATGGTAGTGCTGCCTCCAGGAACCTTATTCAGTATCTTTTTGATGTTGTAAACGAGTCTATGGAATGCAGTATAAACATCTCGCTGTTCAGGCGTTGTGATCTGGACACTCTTGACTCGCTTACCATCTTTATCAATAATTCCCATCTTAAACGCATCAGTATCCTCAAACTTAGTTACAAGTAATTTGAGAAACCGGAATGTGTAAAAGAGGTCGCCAGCTCGTTTTAATAGAGACATTATATCTGCCTTAGTGCGTCAACAACAACCTGATCCATAGAAATACTGGTGTACTGATCGTTGCGAATATATCGAAGGAATATTAGAAAGGGTTTGATTTGAGGCCAGTACTGTTTATCTAGCTTTAGCTCTAGAATTTTTAAACCAGCCTCAATTCCAAATACGTTGAAGACAACAATTAGATGATTGATAATTAATCGCTCAGATATTTTGCCTGTTTCTTCGTAGCGATTGAGAAGCCTCTTGATATACTTAAAGCGTTTTAGGTCTTCGTAAAACTCTTCTGCATCTATAAACTTAGGATTGTAATAGTGTTTAGCAGCGTAGATCAAGAGGTTTTCTTCTGTCAATTCAAAATTTTTCATGTTGTCTTTTTGACCAATCGGGGTATAATTACATTGCAGATGTTAGCAGTCCGGCAATATACTTAGCTCTTAGACTTCAATGGAGCTTTGTCACCAATCTTTTGATCATTATGACGGCCAGGAGCAACCTTAACGTTGTTTGTGTGAGCAATAGCATTCTTGGCAGTATAATCTTTTGCATTGATGCCAGATTCATTACCATTTAGACCACCATGAAGTTTAACCCAATCCTTCTCACCATCAGATGCCTTTGAGTCGATCTTCTCAGGAGCAGTAGCACCCTTAGTGTGTGGGTCTGTAGCAAACTTTACTGTGACCTCGTGTGGATCATCACCGGTGCCAGATACCTTATACGAAGGTAGCGTTAGCTTTTCTTGAATGCGTGCAAAGACTGGCCACTCTGTAGATTCTGCTGCGACCTTTGCAGATGATGAATATCCATACTTCTTACGAACTTTATCATCAGCCATCTTTTGACCAGCTACACGTTTATCTGAGCCACGTTGCTGAGCAGCCTTGATAGAATACTTACCAAGAGTGTTAGCAGAGATTTCATCAAGCTCAATTTCTTCTTTTTTCACTGCTGCAAGAACTTTGTCAATATTCTTTGCCATCACTGAAGCATTGTGGCCAGGTTTTGCCTTTTTAGCTTCATCAATATCAGCTTCTTCTTTCATACCCATTGATTTTTTACGAGCATTAGCTTGCTTTGCATTATATTTTGCATCTCTTTTATTCATAGATGCAAATTCACCAGTAGCCATGGCCGAACCACCTTTACCACCAGTTTTTCCAAACGTAGCGCTTAGTTTTGCTTTTTCTTTATCATCAAGTTCTTTTGATGCCACTTTAGTTACGCTGCCACCCTTTGCTTTAAATTTGGCAATCATGTCTGCGTAATCATCAATTGGAGATGCTTTTCCAGTAAGAGCAGATAGTGTTTGTGCTTTTGCTGCTTCATCAACTTCCTCTGTCTCTTCCTTGCGGATGTTTGCAGAGATTGCCTTACGACGGTTTAACAGATACTTGTCGGTGCTGTCCGTTTTCTTGTCATTGTTGACATCATCGTCTTCTTGACCAACGTGATCGTGACCATGCTTGTTAACTGCGTGAGCTTTAGCTAGGACCGCATTATCCTCTGCGTCCCAAGCTGCCTTCTGAGCTCTTCTAGCTGCACTATCTTTGCCTTCTAGGACTTCGAGGTAAGCAAGTCCCATGTTTCTAATGTCTTGTGTCTTCATTTTTTATATCCTTACATGAAGTACTGGGTTGCCCACGCACCGATTGCTGCGATGGCGATTGCTCCAACAACTTTGTTGACCAATACAACAGTCTGGTTGTTAGATTCTACTAGCTTTTCTATTTCATCAACTTTTTGAGAGAACCGATTCAGACGCTCGTATTGAGCAGCATACTTCTGTTCCATCGAGATTAGCTTTTCATCTGTTCGAGCAATTAATACCAATGCATCAGCCAATCTATCAATTTTATCTTCAATTCTGTTTAGTCTTGATTCGTTTATATCAGTCATTTTGTGATTCCCATAGAATTTGTGGTTATTTATGCTACCAGGCTTTGCAAGACCAATAGCGCGCTTTGTCCTTTGGACCTGGATCATCACAATTATGTCTAGCTCTAAACGAGCGTCGACGAGCAGGGTTATCCTTCTTAATAGTCATATTTGGATCGCCGAAGTTTACTTTAGTAGCCTTACCATCACCATCAACATCAACAAATACTTTTGACTTTTTTACATCCCCAGCAGAAGGTTTGTTTAATGCAACCTTCTTTCCTTGATATGTTGCCTCAGTAAATGTTTTAAATCTTAACATTAGTACAATGTCCAGTTTGAAGCAGTTTTAGGCACGTACTTATCTTTAATCCAATAAGAAACCATGTCAGCAAAAGCCTCTTCTGCATCATCTATACTGTATTTAGCTCCACCCTCGGATCTGCGCATTCTATCATTTTCTTTAAATGCTTTTCTTGCAGCCGATTGTGTTTTGTAAACATAATCTTCACTAGCTTCTGTGAATGTTTTATGCTTTCTTATAGCGGTTTTTGCTGCGTCTTTAAAATCGCTTGTGCTTGGTGCACCTTTGCTTCCTGGCTTACGCATACGTTCACCAGATCCAGCTTCAATACGCTTTCTCTTAGCATTAATATTTGCATAGAGTCCTGGCTTGGCTTCACCAAGTTCAACTTCTTCACCAACCAACTTGTTAACTGCCTTGTTAATACCAGCTTTTCTGTTAGCAGCCTTTTCAAACTCTCTACCAGCTTTGGTGAATAGTTTGTTAGCATGCTCAGGATCGTTACTCTTTATGTTGTGACCCACATTAGCAAGTTTGTCAGCACTCTTTAGACGCTGTTCACGATCGTGTCCGGCCAACTTGATATACTTACCAAGTGTGCCCTTTGAAATTTCATTAAGTTTTGTTTCTTCATTCTTCATCCGGCGACGGGCTAGCTCATTCTTTGCCGCCGCAGCTCCAGGATGGCCTACAGTGTTAGCAATACGAGCTAGCGATCTACTACCCACAGAAGATACATCCTCAGTACCCTCGTCCATCTCTTCTGCTTCACTCATCATGTAGTTGTAAGCTGATGAAATGTAATCCTCAGCAAGAGTGATCTTTGATTGTACCCACTCTGGAAGATTTGTGTTCTCATCTAGCATGTCAGCCATTTCGCCAGATGCACGGCAAATTGTTTTCAAATTGTTCTTTGCCATGTCCCCTTCGTAGTCGTACTCCCCAGGATCTTTTGCCTCAGCAACCTTCTTAGCAGTAGCTGTAGCAATTGCCATCTTCTTACCCATAGGCATATTTGGATTGTCGCGGGACATTGCTTTTGCAACTTCTTCACGCTTCTTCATCTCAGCAGGGGTAAGATGCTTTTCTCTCAGTTCAAAAAACAATTTCATATAAATTTCCTCTTTATAATACTTGTTATTAGGATCTGTGTCCTTTGTTTCATCAGGCCACCAATCTAGTTTATATGTCTTACCACTGTCAAACATTGCATGCATAGCTTTGATTCGTTTTTCATATTCAGCCTTTGATGGTTTTACGTTACCCTCAACAACATCTATGACATACTGAATTGTTGCAGCATTAGCACTTAGACTAGCGCAACGCCCGCCAACCTCACCCTTTAAATGATCAATCAATATACTTTCACTACTCATAGCTAAATCGTCAGACAACTCATGTGGCACTTTAATATCTACATACGAATAGACATAATCATAATGTGGTAATGGGGAAGTGTGTAATATAAACTCATCCAAAATTTCAATTCTTTTGAACCCGTCTTTATTATACCATATAGCTCTCTTATTGGTTAGTTCTTCGGGTTGGCCAAAAAACTTTGAAAGATGCTTTACATACTTTACAGGCTCTTTATTTTGCCACTGACTTAAACCGTCTGCAGACTCTACTACTGTTTTTCTACTAAGGTCAAAGAATGACTTCATCTACCACTCTCTTCTATGTCTAGCGTTTTGGGATAATTCTTGTCACCAGGCTTCAACCTTGGTAATCCCTTTTTACGGCGCTGTTGGATATTGTACCACAGCCCCTTAGATTCTTCTTTTACACCTTGACCAGGAGTAACAACCTTTGCTTTCTTAGTAGCTTCTGGTGTGCCCCACTCTGGCTGGTTCTTATACCATTTGTCAGTCTTCTTCTCAACCAACTCAACCTTATCCAGCCACTTGCGTAGCTTTCTACCATCAGCAGTCTCAACGATCAAGTAGTTGGATCCAAGAACAGTAACTGTTCCAACCTCGTCAGACTCTTTAATGATAACTTGATCACCAATGTTAAATAGCTGACCCTTGACATACTTCTCACGAGTCTCGTTTACAGATGCTAGTTTAACGTGGTGTTTGAAGTGTGTCTCTTCTAAAAGACCCATACCCTTACGAACATCATTGAATAATCTACGAGCATCGTTAGTCGACATGGTTGATGGAACACCTTGGGAGAATCCAATAAAGTCATTCTCTTTAACATAAGCACGTTGCTTAGATGCAGATACCCCCTCAACGCCCTCAGCATCAGGATCACGTTCACCAGCAGAGATTACTTTGATCTCAGCAAAGTTATAGAAACCGTGACGAGCTTCTTTGCCGTTATACTTCTGCAGTAGTGTATCAAACTCTGTGACGCGATCTGATCCAACAACCATAACAACCTTACGGAACCCTTGATCGTACAGAGCAACAACAGCTTCAATAGCCGTTCGTACATCTTTGTTGATCATTACGTTGCGCGCATGCTTTGGAAACATCTTGCGAACGTGCTTGATCTTGTCTGAGTATGATAAGGGGTTCTTTGCAGGATCATTCGACTGTGATAGGAAGATCTTGTATGGGTTGCGTCCAGCTTTCGACGCCAGCGCTTCTAGCAGTTTACCATGACCATTAGTCGGCGGGTTCATTCTACCAAAGGTAAAGTAAACCACCTTTTCTTCTTCCACTAAAAACTGGCTAAAACGATTAATCATTTTTTGTTTGCTGCCCACTATTTTGGTGACGTTGAACTTCTGCTGCGCGGACCTTCTTCAACAACTTTGTCGCTAGTTGGTCAATACGCTTTTTCATTGCAGGAGTGTCCATACGCTTTTCAATTTCTTGACGCTGTTGGAAAGACATATCTTCTTTTGAACGTCCCTTTGATAGACGTTTAAACACAAACGATCTTGCTTCCCTGTGTGCACGACTCTGCAAGCGAGGCATATCGGCAAATCTACGCGCTGCGCGATCACGGCCAAGGGCAATCTTTGCTGCGATGCGTTTCATTCCCATTGCACGTGTTCTACGCTGCTGAGCATTTAGAGCTTCGTCAAGCACTTCAACAGCTTCATTTGGGCCAGACGTTTCAGTCTCATCACTCTTGCGCTTCTTAGCAGCTTTTTTAATCAAAGGGTCCATTCCTGGAGCATAATCAACAGTTAAAAAGTCTTTAAAATCTAGTTTTTTTGCCATTATTTTCTTCCTGGTTTATCCCATCCCTTTAATATATCAGGCGAGAAGTTGTTGAACGAAAATTCCATTCTATCAACAATCTTTACCGCATCACCACCAAGTTTATCAATAGCAACATAGCCTTCGGCCCCTGTTACCTTGAATCCATTACGAGTCTTAACAAAAGTATCAATAGTCTGTAACTTATTGAGAGTATTTATAAGTTTTAGTTTAGCCAGCACAATGACTTTTTGTAGCTCAAACATCTTTACGAGGCTGGCTTTGTTTTCTTCCGAGAAGAAGTTGAGGAGGGTTTGGAGCTTGGCTCCGACAGTTGCTTTTCCTGCTGGGGTTTTGCGCGAGTCGATTTCTTTTTGGTACTTGTTGTTGATCCACTTGACAAGGCCGTTAACATGAACTCGGGTATCGGTAATGATTGTTCCTGTTCGGACAAAGGAGTTGTTGTAGGTTTCAACGTGTTGGGCGAGGAGCTCGTTAGCTTCGAGTTCTCTGAGGGTTGATCCACTGATTTGGTTAAATAGCTTACCAGCTTGCGAAAGAAGTTCATTTACTGTATCTGTATCCTGTTTGCTCATTGTGGCTCTCGTTACATCACGCAACATTGCGTCCTGAGACCACACGTTTGAGCTTTTATGAAATTGTGAAACATCAACGCCGTATGACGCTGACATGGATTCGAATGAATTGCCGTTGTATGTAGTATGCCAAACAATACCGATCTTTGACTTGCGAATTGTCTTAGCGGCTTCTGAGTCATACGGAACAGCATAGACAATTGTGTTAGGGTGGAATGTTAGATAGCGCTGGCCATCAATCATCTCGTCCCCAATATCTTCGCTGCTGTATAGGAAGTCTCCTTGCACAACACCTTTGATACCAAGCTCAGGAAGATAGTGTAAAGCAGCCTTTAGCTTAACTGCAAGATCACCTGATGTGTCATCATCAACCTCAGCAGCAGTCTTGTACACCTTAGGATTCTTGTTAAAGATTCCCTTCTTTGCAACAAAGAATTTACCATCTGTTGGATCAATCCCAGCAAACACTGCAGGAGCACCGTCCCACTTAACTGAGACAGAACCCTCATGTGTTCCTTTTAGCATGTCACGAAGCATTCGCAAAGCCATAATAGCTTCACGTGTTCCATTGACACCACCGTAGATCACCTTATCCTCAATATGAGTCATATGAGTGTTCTTTTGCTCAGTAATAAAGTTTGAAAAGTTTATCATTATATTACCTTACCTCCTCCTTGAGGAGCACCTGCAAGTCTGAAACTTGCCATCACGTCAATCGATGTTGGCTTGCCAGGGCTGTTCAAACCACGAGGCTGGATTCTCACTTCGAGCTTAGCTGTCAAGTTGTCCAGTTTGTCAAACTTGTCAATCTTGAAACGCTTTGTGAGATCAGCCATGTCTGCATCAGTTACACTACCATCAGTATCAACCAGCCACACCGTATCTTTCAACATCATTAATAGGATTGCACCTTGTGATCCAGCCTTCAAATTCTTCTTGAACTTTGTCTTGTAGTGCTTAACAATCTGATCACCCAGCTTGTTGTCAGAGATCGCTGCAATGCTATAGTTGTCAGTATTCTTTGCAAAGTTTTGTGTCGCAGTTCTACGCTCAGCTTTGTCGGAAATTACAGTCAGCGACCCAGAGTAAATCTTACTAACATCTTTGCTAAAATAAGTTTGCAAGTCACCAAGCAGTCTCTTACCATTCTGGATTGCAAGCGGAGTGTTGTTCAGGATATAAATTAGCTCTTGCTTTGATTCGCTACCCGTGTCGGGTGTTGAGAATGTTTTACCATCGAAGATCCAATCGCGCATCGACCCCATCTGAGCCTTGTAGTCAGCTTTGTATTCAATATGCACATCGATTGTTTTACCTGTCGACAACTTGAAACGGAAAGCAAAGTCTGGAAATCCGGCATCAAAGCCAGCAGGCGATACAAGTGACTGAGCATCAGTACTAACCAATAGCTTATTGTAGGCAGATTTTTCAGCAGCTTGAGCTTTTGCACTGACGCCTCTAGCAGCAATCTGCTCTTGTTGTTCTGTAAGGAATTTGGTGAATTTCAACATAGCGGTCCCATATGATTAATAGTTTGTACTATTTATACAACAAAAAAGGGGCGCATAAGCGCCCCTGCAATCATTACCATCACTAACTGTTAGACCTGTTTGATGTAGGCTTTATCACCTTTCAACTCCAGGTCAAATTTGTACTGCTCAAAGCCAGAGTCAACTAGATCAGCGTTCAGCTTGTTGACCATGCGAGCAATCATGGTCAGCTCTTGGTCGTCGTTACCAACAAACACCAACTCTGGTTCTTTCTCGTTGTTTACATAACCCATCATCAAGCCTCCACAATCTGTTGTTCCACTGCATCGATATGTTTGCACTTCTTAAACGCAGGACAGTCGCAAACAAATCCATCATCCGTCATCTCAATAGTATACTTGTTACCCTTTGAACCGTCAACAGCCCATTGGATACCCACCATCCAGTGGCGTTTTGTATTTATCAAAGAACTCGCGAAAGTTCGCACAGTTTTCTTCGTAAATTGGGAGGCAGGCTTCATCGATATAATCCATTACAATGCACGCAGCTAGCGTAGGGTCCATGAATGACTCGTAAGATGCTTGGAGGTAGAAGTCGTCATCCCATTCCCCGTAGCAACTGGTCACAGTATAGCTATACAGAGCTTTTTCTAGCAGGTCAACAGAAAACTCGTACATAAGTGCCTCCCTTTCTGTTTATTTAGTCGGGGAGGCACTCGAGCTTAGGCGGCTGTGGCGTATTCCACAGCCTTGTGAGCAGCTTTGATCTTGCGAGTCTGGTTGATACCGAACCAAGCCGACTCCATCCGAGTATCTGCAGAACGACCCATCTCATGGTCGGTCAGATACGTGACAGAGTTGAAAGCCTGCCACCAAGTACCAGCACCCAAGTTAGCACCAGGCTGGGTATCGAGAACAGCCATTGCTGCTTTTGCAGTCTTGGTCAGATCTTCGACCTTCGACACCTTGACGCTCTTGTCCTTGTTGTACGTGTGAGGGAACACATCGTTGTAGTACTGGATCAACGAGTCGACCGAGAACTTCTTGGAAGCCAAGAACTCTGCCATCTCTTTGTACTTGCCAAACTTCTCGTGAGCAATCCCCAAGGTCGTCTTGACAGTCTCTGCATCAAACACCGAACGGTGGTTCAGCTTGACTTGGTTCTTCGAAGCAGACTGCAGCGACATCGTCAGAGTGTTGTTGCAGACGACACGGATCGGAGTGAAGCGAACATCGATCGCCTTACCATACTGGTGAGGGTTGCTGAACAACAAATACGAATCAACTTGGTCGCTGCCAAGGATCGTGAACGACTCTTTGACCTTAGCCAAAGCCCACACGTTGCGACCATCCTTGATCGAACCAGCGGTGTTCATTTCCATATCACCAGCAAGTACGTACTCGGAGAAGAACTTGAACGCTTCTTCGTTCTGCACAGGGTTCCAGTCTTCGCCAACAACATCCAAGATCTTGTTGTCGGTCGAACGGATCAGAGCCTGATGGCCAGGAACCTTGATGTTCGTACCTTCGATCGTCAGATCCTTCTTCTCAACTGCCCAGTTAAGGCCAGCCTTATCCATCATCTGCTCGGGAGTCAGATCGTTCGAGACCTTGACACCCAGACCATGCCAAGGCGTCTCGCCTGCATAAGCCATCTGAGCAACACCGTTTACGATTTCAAGTTCGTGAGCCATTTTGTAGTCTCCTGTGTGTGTCTATGATACTAATATAGTAGCTTGTCGTCGTGAAGTCAACAGTTACTTTTCAGTAATTGTCACTTCATTGTAATAAACTCCAAGATCGCGAAACCCACGATACTTGCCTGCGACCAGCTCATCAACAAAGGTTTGAGCTTCGGTCATGGTTTCACAAACTCGAACCATGCGATCGTAATCTTTGTCATCACCATGACGCCCACAACGATACCACTGATCCCATTCCACGTGAAACTTTATCATCTTCATCTCCTAGTTTGCTTTCTTTGCAGAAACTTCTTCTGCGATCTGACGGTAGTACTTCTCAAGACGCAGACGACCCTTGTCGTTAGCTGCAGTCCACTGCTCCATCTGCCAGCCGAGCAGCTTCTTGTTCTTGATGTAATACTTTGCAGTGATCGAACCAACACGAGCATCAGCAGGAGTAAACCCGCGAGCATTATGGACAGCGGTGCTGTTGATAGCACGCTCGGCTTCGGTCTGACGCTTGAACAGGTGCACCAAAGCGCGACCAATTGCGTGCATTCCAACTTCGTCGTTGCGGGTGATCAGCTCTACAAACTTTTCGCGGGTGAAGGTTGTCATCGTGTTCTCTCCTCTGTTGCTATTAATATAACACTTCGTCAGCAAGAAGTCAACAGCTTATTTCTTTATTTCAGGATAACCACCGATAATTTCATACTGAACACCGTTGATGAAAACCTCGTCTTCATCTCCTTCAACTATCAAAGAACATACCATCAACTCGGCCATCACGAAAGATTCGCAAATCTCAACTTCACCGGTCGTTTTATTTTCTACCTTAAACATCTTAGCTCTCCTCTGTGCTGTACTTAATATAATGCCCCGTCGACGTGAAGTCAACAGGGCATCCAAAGTATTTTTAAGAATTCCAAACTTTTTTCTGCTGGTCTCTGTATTGTTGAGCAACATCTTTCTTGAAGTCGGGACTTTTTTCCCAGAAGGCCATTTTTCGTTCAGCGATCTGCATTTCCTTGTTTGCTTGCCATTTTTCGACTCGGTCATCAGACTTGTCGAGGATGAAGCGAAGATAGAAATAGTTGCTGAGGTGTTGTTTCCAAGCATTGGTAGGATCAATGCACTTCATACGAGCATAGTTGAACGGACCAGAGTTGCTATCGCTGTAGATAAAAAACGCCATGATGTGTTCCTGTTGTTATGAACGGAACACCTTTATACACAGATGTTGCATTGAAGTCAACAGCAAAGTTGTACAATGAACATAAAAAAGCCACACTGGCCAGTATGAGCAGTGTGGCTTATAATGTAACTAGTTAATAGTATCAAGTCTTAGAAGCTAAGAGTAGCTTCCAAAACGATCTCATCGTTGTTCCAGTCAGCATCGTAGGTGGTGTATGCGCCAAGCTGAATGTCTGCATTAGCTGGAAGCAGATAGGTCACACCGAGCTCAACGCCATTGTAGCCGATGTCCTGCAAGTCAACAGCGGTCTCAACATAGGCGACAGCGCCTTCGGCGAACACGTAGTTGAGGTTAGCAGTGTAGGTCAGAGTGGTCGATTCAGCATTCACTTCATACGCAGTGTACACTTCATTGTCAAGAGCAAAGCCATTGCCAAAGTCAAGAGCAGAAGCTGCGGTAGCAGAAAGAGCAAGAACAGCAGCGGCGGTCATAAGAAAGGTCTTCATGTATTCATCCTATTTGTTTAAACATGGTTAAGTGGTCCGTTCTGTTTCTAGGTGGAACCATACCCACAGTACTTATGCTGCTAGAGCAAAAGCCTTAGGTGCGAAATTTTCATTTGCATTTAGTTTAGTAGCCGATACGAGGCAATCCGGTAAACTCCACGTCATCTTCACACCTGTCGATCCCATTTCACCCCCATCAAAGACACACTAGCGTTCAACGCACTGGCGTTTTTTATTATAGCCCAACACTTTGGCAATTTTTAGCGTGTCCGTGGTGGAGGTGTCGGCTTCGAAGCCGAGTCCAGAATGTGTCCACGTTGCTTCAACGTCTACAAGTTATATAGTACAACAGAAAACTAGAGAGGTCAACCACTATAACTATAAAAGATGTGGCTGTCGATCTGAACCACTTTGTGTACATTTTTGGTCCAGTACGGGTTAGTGTAGTCAGCGTGAAAGAATGTAGCACCTTCGGTAGGATCTCTGTCCACACCATATACATCAATTACTTCATTGGCAATCGATTGCGCTACTGCCCACGCTTGTTTGTCGTCAGGTTTATCACTCTTACCATCGTGGGTCCAAGAGAACTGCATGTTTTCCCAAACTGTATCACAAATGGTGATCGGGAACTGTCCACTCGTTACACGGTTGAGTGTAACCCATGCTACAAACTCTTGGCCAATTTGGCTTTCGCCGCGACTTTCAAAATAAACATTGAGCGCCAAGCACTCACGATCTTTATCGCTAACATCTGCAAAGATCGCTTCGGGGTCTGCTGGTACACGAGCGGGAACTGTAACAATTTTTTCCACTACGCGTTCTACTACACGCTCGACGTATACTATTTCCTTCTGAGGAACGGCAGCTTCTGCTTTCGGAGCCGTTCCATAGATAAATGCGCTAGCAAGAATCACGGCTGAGGAAGCAACGCCACCGATGATGTAGGACATCGTCATTGGTTTCTCCTTTTGTCGTTACTGGCTTACTTATAGACTGCTTTACACTTAAAGTCAACATCAGCGTTTGGATGCTCCATTTTTGGAGCATCGCACTAGAATGGAGGTTCTTCACCTTTGAATGATGGAACCCAGCCAGTTGGCTTAGGTGTACCATACACAACAGGTTCAGGGTGTTTAACCACTGCATGCAAATGCGAACCAGGCGCTTTGTCGTTCTCGAAGAACCCGTAAGTCATCAGGAAGCATTCAAGCTCAATTGGTAGGTCTTCCATCACAGACCAAACAATCGTTGAATGTCTTTAGGATGGGTAGGCAACTGACGACCAGCGTTGTACTCTTCCATGATAGTCTCACAGAAGTCTGCAACATCATCTCTATCTAACGCAGTGAACAACTGCCGACACTCGCGAAAGAAGTTACGCATGCGCATATCGCTAGTGTTATCGCTAGCAGCAGCGCGGTGAGTCTTGCCTGGACGTTGATTGCTCATCTAGATTCTCCCTTGTAAGCTAAAGCAATATACAGCGGTGTTGTGAGGAAGTCAATAGCTATCTTGTAATAAAAGAGCCTTCGTGGCAATTATATGCTTCGATCATCTCTGCAAACATCTTGGGTGTCATTGTGACGACTGAGGCAAGGTCAGTGTCCTCGACGTACTGGCGGATGTAGACAACATCATCAAAAAGGATAACAGCGACATCCTCTTGTTCGCCGCTGTCATCCAAAACTGTTACTGTTGTGTTGTCAAACTCGTGTTCGACGCTAAACATTATTTGTACTTCACATCGTGAGCTTTGCCATCGCCGTAGTCACCATCATACGAGCTTACTGCTTGCGCTGCGAAGCACAAGTACTGACCAATACGAGTGCCAGGCTTAATACGCATAGGCCCAACTGTAACATGCATAACACCAGCCATGACACCGGAATAACCAGTATCGTACAGACCAGAAGTAAGGAATACACCATTGCGATTGAGAGTAGAACGGGTAATAACCCATCCAGCTTCACCATAGCCGACAGTAATTTTGTTTTGCATAACCACTTCATAATGGCCTGGCTCCAGTCTGTAATACCCAAAATCATCAACCACCATCTCAACAGTGCCGCGATGGATCTTCTGATCCTCATCAATTATAAACTCGCCGCTGCTGATCCAAAGAACTTTACCAAGACGCAGGTCAACAGCGTTAGGCTGAATGTCACCCTTTTCAATGTTAGTTAGCTCAGACGATGAATAGTCTGATCCAATATTTTTCATAGTCATTTATCATTTTCCTCATATTGTGTATAGTGCCACCACAGAATGGTGTAGTGGAGGATCTTCATAAGATCTTTCTTATTATATCCACCTTTCTTACCATAACGCATAGCGTATTTAATAACGTTGGACTGGCAGGACTCCTTCTCAATACCAAGAGCCTCCCAGACGTCAATAGTTTGCAGCTTGTCGGTGGCATAGTGCTCATCATAAGTTGACTCGATATACTTTGCCAACTCTTGGAGGATCTCGTCCTCGTGGTACTTGTACTTAGAGATATTTTCCATATGGCCAATCCAATTGTTCATCGATGTAACGGATATTCTTCATTGCAGATGCAATCTGTGCAAGTGTAGCAGAATTATGACCAAAGTCAACTTCGATCTCGTTCTTACCCTTGATCAGGCCAGTAGGTGAGCTGTCAAACTCAATACCACACATCGCAGCCCATACAGCAGCAGAGCTATCCCATGTGTCAATGTAGTTTAGCCAACGAGAGACGAGAGCAATCTCGTTAGGTCCGTCGACCATTCCAAGGAAGTGAATCTTCTTTCCATTCTCTTGGATCTTCTCAAGAATGCCACGCTGCTCAAGCAACTGCATCAGCTTCCAGCGAGACAAGAACCGCTGTAGGTTGTTACCCTTTTCAACCCCAAACATATTGGGTGCAGTAAGGATCGACACACCAATGTAGTCAACCTCCTCAGCCTCAGCAGCCCACTCGAATGACTCAAGCACACCTTGAATGTTACCAACTTCTGCTTGAGGAACGAAGAATGTCCCAAAGCCATATGCTTTGAGGTGAGGACCCATTTGCAAAGCTGCTTCGATAGTCTTACGTGCAGGCTCGCCAGGATAGTCAGACATTACAATATAATCAGCACGAACTCGGTTAGCCATTTCCATCAGCTTGCTAGACTCGTACATAGGTTTACCCTGCTTGTACATCTCGAAAGCAGAGTTATCCATAATCATAATTGTGTTTTCGTCTCGAGGCATATTTGCATACCACTTAGCATATTGCTCATCTTCCTCGATTAAGTGAGCTAGAACCAAGTGGTGAGACCTACCTGCTGCAAACAGATCGAGGTAGGGGGTCGGTGTAATATGACAAAATTCAGTCATTATGTCTCCATAGTTAAAGGAATAGGCAGATGTTACTCTGCCTATAATTATAAGTCAAATCAAATAGTTAGTCAACCAGATTAGTGATTAATCTGGTGTGGAGGGACGTAAACAGCACCATGCTTTGCTACTTCTACGTGAGCATAAGAGCGACCGCCCATACGTTTCATACCTTTATACTCACCAGACAATTTACCATGTTCATGGTGTGTAAAAGATAGCGTGTCGCCCTTTTTTACATTTTTCATTTTGTCGGTAGCACTGACTTCTTCGTTAACTTGATGTGGAGGGACGTAGAAAGCGCCATGCTTCTTGACTTCAATGTGAGCGTAAGAACGACCACCCATACGCTTCATGCCACGGTATTCACCAGACAATTCGCCGTGCTTGTGGTGGGTAAAGGAAAGTGTGTCACCAGCCTTCTTGCTTTTCATCTTATCCTTAGCAGCAGCGGTGCCACCGATCTCTTCACTTAGTTCTTTGAAAGTCTTCATGGATCCCATCCTTGTAAGGTTTGCTTTACCTTATTTATACCAAAACTTACTTTGAGTCAACATATTCAGCATAAGAACCATTCTCACCATCTTCTGACACCTCGATAGTGATGTCCCGACCAGGGTACGCAGTGTTGATCTTCTCGGCAAGCTCATCTGAGATCATTTCACAAGATTTATAGTCCAACTGCAAGGTTGCATCTCCATCCCATGATGCAAAGTACAACGACTCAAGCCAACGCTTGAACAGAATGAACTCAATGTCACGATCATCATGGAACACTGCAATAGCGACCTTGAAGTGGAAGATGTGACGATGTGGATAGCCTAGGAAGCTAACATCAGCAAGAGCTGGATCAGTCAAAGCTGCAGGATACTTATGAATCCCCTCTTTGCTGAACTTCACCCAAATTTTGTTTGTTTTCTTAATCATACGTTTACCTTTCGAGCCGACATAATCGCCAAGCGATCTTTAGTCGTAATTACCATTTTCTCTTTACTATTATCATAGTATCTACGCATATTTTCAACACCATACCACACAACCCAACCAGTTTCAGGGTTGACATGGAAGATGCGATCACACTTTACTTTGAATAACCAATCTCTATGGATCTCAAATGTTCCATATTGATTCATGTTATTCTTTACATCGCCCGAAATGAACCTAGACCATTGAGGAGCTTTGAACTCAATATCACGACCTTCCAATTGAGCCTTTCGATCAGATTTGTTACGACGCCATTCCCAACCCCATGAATCAAACATCTTAGCAAGGAACTCTTCACCAACACGACCTTTAGTGCCTTTATCACCAAACGCCTCGTCAAGAGTGTCAGTCCAGTCTTCTGTCAATCTAGTCATTTTTCACCTTCCCAAACTTTACCCCAAACTATACCCCAGTATTCTTCAATTGTCGACATACGATTTTTATAACCATTTGTTTGAGAATGACAATTAGGGCAGAGTGATCTAAGATTTTCAATACGAGAATCGTTGGTGATACGATTAATGTGCTCGAGCTCCATCATTAATGGCTGGCCATCGTGAGATGTACATTTACATTTACTACACACTGAAAGATCAAACCCGTATTTTTGTTTTAAATCATTATTATAACGGTAGAACAAGTCTTTTACAAGACGAGTGTGCTTAGGCTTTCCCCATTTATCAACAAAGTTTTTTACAAGATACTTTTGCTCAAACTGCTCAAAATTAGACGCCATAGCCATGACCTTTCATAATGAAGTTATTCATTGCGAGAATGATACGATCTTTGGTCAAAGTTTTCAACTGGTTAATCATCGTATGATTAGGAGCACGAGCTTCCAAAATCATCTTGGTGCAATATGCAACAAGCTCATCACGAGACATAGTTGTTGCTGCCGAGAAGAATTCCAGTTGTTGTTGTTCTTTGATCTTAGCGTTTTTCATGGTAGCTCTCCAAAAAGGTTAACCCCACCAGTATCGGTGGGGCTTGCTTTAAAGTCAACAGTTATTCTTGTGGTTCATATGAAATCTTCGAATGTCCTGATTTAACAAGGATGTCAGACATATGATCACGAACTTTTACATTTTTAAGTGTAGAAAGAAGTTTGTCAGCATCTTTATCTAGCAACCAGATATCTTTGATATCTTCACGATCGATCCAGAAATCGCGTTGGTATGTTCCACCGACAAAACCTGTTGCGAGAACTTTACCTTCTTCGATTTTGATAAGCTCAAAACAAGTGGCAAAGCTGCTTTTAACTTTATACTTTTTATTAGGTTTTACGCTGACACGGACAATGTTATTAATGTCCCACTTTTTAAAAGTTTTGCGAGATACAAAGACATCGTTGATTTTAGAAAGGGTATCTTCTGAGGGATAGTTGACATCGATACGGGATTGGTGCCACTTATCCTTGTTGATTGCTTCAATAACTTCACGGTGAGCTTTGGTGTAGGTAATCTTTTCCATGATGCATCCCTTTGCTGTAGGAATTAACCCTACAGCAACAGATATGATAAGTCAACAGTTAAGTTCGATTGCCAGCAAATTGTTGCTGCATCTTAATGTAGTCCAAGAACTCATTCTTGACAGATGGGTTGAAGAACTGGCCACGAAGCTCACAAGTCTGAGTCAACGAGCTATGTGCCATGATTCCACGATTCTCACAGCAGCCGTGAGTAGCTTGAATGTAGACAGCAACATCCTTAGAACCAGTAGCCTTGCAAATCTCATTACAGATGTCCTGAGTCAGCTCTTCTTGCAACGTCCCACGACGAGCACAGTGCTGTGCAATACGGGTGTACTTCGACAGACCAATCACCTTAACACTAGGAACCAACCCAATGTATGCAACACCTTTAACAGGCTGGTGGTGGTGAGAACACATAGAAAGGATCTCAGAACGTACAACAATCATCCCGCCGTATCGTGTATCAGCGTCATCATTAGGGAACGCTGTAACCGCCGGAGGTTGAGTGTATCGCCCTGATAACGTCTCATTGATATACATCTTAGCGAGACGACGAGCGGTCCCATGGGAGTTAGGATCGGTCTCACGATCGATCAGCAACGAATCAAGAACACCTTCAAACTTCTCAGTAAGCTCATCGATAAGCATACCATGCTCACCATCGTTGATGAAGCTAGAGATGTTGTCATTAGCCCAGTAGCGAACATTGTTGTTCTTCAAGCGACCTTTGATAATTTCAGAAATAGCCATTACATATCCTTTACATAAAATCTTCTAGAGATGATGGTTGAACCTTTGGCTCAGGTTCATACAAATGTTTGATTTGCCTAATTATAGACATATCCTCAGCATGGTCAACACAAAACTTAACAATCTCAAGGATTTCGTCATAGCGGGAATCTCTACACTCACGTGCAGGCTTTTCCATTATTCCTTGGATAACATCGTAGATGTGTGCAACTGGAATCCTACCGTATGGATGGCTGGGATGGGCGGGAAGGCGGCCCTCACACTGTTTGGCCGCCTCCTGCACGTGTTTATGAAGCCGTTCTCTAAGCTCCGGTGTCATTGTTACGTTCCGATTGCATTGCCAAACAGATAGACGTGCATACGTCCAGAGACATTGTATCCACGCTGGAAAGCCATACGAGCCACATCGCCAGCAGTTGCTTGCTGTTCTTCTTCTCTGGCACCGGTTGGCATCACCCAAACAGGATAATCAACACCAGCATCACGGAACAGCTCGATCACTTCATCAAGCTCATCCCACTCTTGTTGAGTCTGTCCAACAACAAACTTCAATTGACCTTCGTTGGATAGCTGATAGTATTCAGCAACAACATCGGGACGGATAGCCTTCTCACGCTTCTCACCAGCAACAGTCCACAGCTTAGGTGAGACAGAGAAGAATGCTTCTGGCATAAACAGAGGCGATCCAACAAGATCTTTGAACTGTTGAGTTAGCTTCTGAGTGCCATTGGTTTCCCATGTAACAGATGCAGGAAGGTTCGACGATGCATTGAACTTTGTCTCTGGAATAGGTCCACCAGGCATATCACGCATAGCTCTGTAGATATCAATGAAACCTTGCTGTGCATGAGGCATCAGAGGCTCACCACCAGTAATACAGAAGTGCTGATGTTGCTTACTCTTAGGATGACGGAACCAACCCTCTGGATTGTATTCGTTCTTCATGCTGTCGATTACCTTCTGAGCAATCACAGCACCACTCTCCTTAGCCATCAAGTGACGAAACTTCTTCGACCACGTATACGAGCTATCACATCCTTTAGACCATACTGGAAGATCCTCAACACGAGTTACTGAGTGAGCATCAAAGTCTTCATATGGTAGCTCATAAGTCTCAGGCTTAGTCGGATGCTTCTGACCAAATCCATCACATTGTAGATTGCACAGATAGAATCGGATCCAAGCGGTTGGGACACCAGTATAGTGTCCTTCCCCCTGAATGCTATAGAAGATCTCGCTGTAAACGTATTCTTTATCACTCACTGATCATTTCCTTCATAGATTGCAGAGTTAGCACCATGCTCTGCACATTCTACACTCTCAACCCAGCAACGTCCACCAGTCATTAGACTAACAAGCTCATTAGCATATTTGTATGCGTGGAAAGCAAACTTCTCAACACCAACACCATCAAGAATGGTTAGCTGTGCAAGACCTTTGCTCTCAAGGATCTTAAAGTCGTCGATATGAGGATCTTTTGCATCCAACACAACCTTGTGGTCGAACGTCTCTTCTAGCCACGCCTTGAGAGGCTTCAAGCCACCAAAGTCAACAACCCAATTCTTGTTGTCCAGCTCATCGCACCCAAACGTAAATTTGAACTGCAAGCTGTATCCATGTAGGAACCGACAATGTGAATGATCAGCGTGAGGCTGACGGAAGCACGCGCTCAACCCAATGTTATGTCCGTACGTCTTAGTTGAATAGTATGCCATTATTTAATCTCCAATTTCTTAATACCCAATGCCCAATTCTCCGCAGCATCTTGAACATACTGCATAGACTTATTGGGAAATTCCTCAGTGAAGAAGGATGCTCCTCCCTCATTGAAGTACTTAATATACAACAATTCTTCCTTGGCGTCAATATGGATTTCAGCCCAACCCTTGCCTACATTGGGATAATATGTAGAAATTTTCTTACCCATGAACGTATTCTCCTGCCATTGGGAAGATTGCCGAGATAGCTGCAGCAATTGCTCTAGCAACTTCCATGTGTTCCTTTTGTGTTCCATTACCAGAACGTAGCTCGATATAGTGAATCCACGAGCGAAGAGTGCCGTTCATGTAAAGTTTAGAAATTGTGTTGCCTTCTGGAAGCACCGCTCGAGCTTGCTCTTTTGCAATACCATTAGCAATTGCCCACTTATATGCTTTACTTGCCATATCAATAACAGCTTGTTGTGCAGCGTCCCACTGATGCTGCAACTCTTCATCATCCGTCTCAACAGAATTCTGACGATTCTTAGGATCCTGTAGGCGAGCTTCTCTTAAAACAAAGGAATCATCAAGAGCGGTAGGATTGGCATATCGCTGACTGAACTCCTGAAAGCTGAACGATCGGTGTCTAAGTATCTGTCTTGCAATGTCTCGAGTGGTTTCGACTCCAATCGTTGCGGAGCACATTTCGAGTGGACTCCAGTGCTTCCACTCGATAAGCCGTCTGATGAGTCTTTCACCTGTGTCTGTGTTGAACTCGTTAGCTGGGTTAGATACTCGGGCACAGTAGGCAATAAGGTCAAGCGCATTCTCTAACCCTTCTTCAAGCAACTCTGGAGCAGGTTGTGGTTGTACAACAAGCCAAGCTCTCATTCTGCATCTGCCTTTTCTTTCTTGTCGCCACCTTGACGCTTCTTAACCCAAGCCTTGCCATCGATCTTGGTCTTAACCATCTTGATCATTGGCTCACCTTTTTTGTTGAGGGTCTTTGTCTTCTGAGGAAGAGTGATGATAACATCACGACCCTTTTCCAGAGCCTTGAGCTGGTTCAGCAAGCGCTGGCCAGGATCGGTGTTCTTGGTGCTGATAGAAGACGCACGTTCACCCTTAGAGGTGTAGTGCTTGCCAGATGATTTGTTAGCCATGATATAGTTCTCCTTAAAATGTGATTTCTTTGAATCTGTCAGTTACTTGAGCAGTATGACCTTTGTCGATTATAGGTCCATCTTGGACGAGGTTCTCTTCTGCATCAGGAGCATCTTCCAGCTTCATACGTGAACGGTCAACCTTAATTACGAATCGCTTGTACAGGTTTGGATCGTTGTAGCGATTCTTCAATTGCTTAACAAGGATATGACCCTGTTGAGCGAGCTCGTCGTTTGAGATAAGTGCAAACATTAAGTCTGCTGTAGCGGGTAGTCCAAAAGACTCAGATGTATCTTCAAGCCCAGGATCCGAGCTACCAAAACCAGAACGTGTCGTCTGCGTTGCAGACATGATCGGAAGATTGAATTCGACTGCAAGACCGCGCATCTCCTCTGCAATTGCTTTAATGTACGTATAAGAGTTAATCGACCCTCCCATACCTTTCATACGAGCACTTGCACAGATGTTTAGATAGTCGATGAAGATAATCTCTGGAACAAAGCTCTTCTTCAACTTCAACTCGTTCAGAAGCGCACGGAAGTGGCTGCAGTTAGCTTGACCAGTAGGATACTCTTTAATGATCAGCTTGCCGTTAGTCTTGTTGGCAATATCGTTGACCTTAGTCATCATAATCGGCTTAGGCAGATACTCAAGCTGATCAAGAGGAATGTTCAGCAAGTTAGCGTCGATACGTTCCGCAATACGCTCTTCTGCCATCTCCATAGTGATGTACAGAACATTGCGACCTTGAATCAGAGCATTAGCAGCACAGTGACACATAAACAGAGATTTACCAACCCCAGTGCCAGCAAGCACAATGTTAAGAGTCTTGTTAGGTAGACCTCCCTTTGTAATCTTGTTGAAGTAATCAAGATCAAACGGAATGCGAGATTCCTGTTCATGGTAGAAGTCATATCGCTGTTCAACGTTTTCAATATAGTCGTGCCCGATATTTGTGTCGAAAGAGACTGCAAGCGCCTTTTGGAGAATATCAGGGAGAGCGTTCTTAGTAAGCTCTTTGTGCTTGCCATCAATAATTTGAATTGATTCCATAATTGCATTGTGTACCGCCGCATCCTGACACCACTTCTCTGTAGCGTCTAATAGCCATTGTTGATTAATTTGTTCAGTTGAGAAGATGTTTGGAAGGATCTCAAGCGCATGAGCATAGTCGCCTTGATTAATACGCTCATTACCATCTAGCTCGATCTTAAACGATTCGAGTGTAGGCAGCTTGTTGTACTTGCCAACAAACCGCCCGATCTCTTTAAACATCTCTTTATACGTCCCCGAGAAATACTCGGGGCGCACGAATGGCAGAACCTTTCTCATATACTGATCATTGGTCAGGATATTACGAAGGATGGTCTGCTCAAGGTTTATTGTCATCTATCATTCCAATTAAAAGACTGTGAAGAATACCACTAGCTGCTGATTGTAGTTGGGGATCTTCTGATTGTAGCTCAGGATCGGGTGAATAGTCAAGCGTAAACTCAAACTGAATTATCATGTCGTCACCTGTAAAGTTAACATTTCCATAATAAAACACAGTTTCAATAAGGTCGCCTTTAAGGATTCGAACCTTCCAGTGATTGTTCTCACCAGGAATCAGTTCATAGTCTACGTTCTGTTTCCAGTTTTCTGTAGCAGGGGTCTTAGTCATCTGCTTCCTCCACGATAGAATCCATATCAATTAGCGATGCATGGCCAATTGTGTATTGCTTCTTTACAAACTCTTTGAAGTCGGTTCCTGTAAAGATTGGCTTCCAGAACTCCTCGGTTAAGGTGTCCTTTTCGCGATACTTGTTTCCAACCATTTCACCAGTTTCTTGGCTAACGTGTTGATACCAACCGTTAGATGGTTTAGCAACATACTTGCCAGCAAGAGCGACCTCAAGCAACCCAGACCAACGTTGAACACCACCCTCCCAGCTAACTGAGATAGGAATCTTTGACTTTTCTTTAACATATCGAGATTTTTCCACATTAATAATGAAGTGATAACCTTTGATCTCTGTTCCAACCTTATCTTGCTGACGACCCAAGATCCAGATGTTGTCTGCAGAGTAGTAGATTCCTGTGCCACCACTGACAATGTCCTTAGGGAACAAGCCAATTTCTTTGTACGTGTGGTTGATTGCAATAAGAGGAATGTTCTTCATTGCAAGGTATGGAGTTGCCATACGGAACAGACCCTTGAAAGCCTTCGCACGTGACATATCAGCAACAGACTTCTCGCTTAGAGCATCTTCCATCTCTTTCTTCGACGCCATGTTACCAATCGAGTCAATGACGATAATCACTTCATCATCGCGAGTCAGCTCCTCGAGCTGGCCAATCATGTCAAACTTCAACTCTTCGACGTTGGTAATAGGAGTGTGAAGTACACGAGAAGTGTCAATACCAAACTGCTGGAAGTATGATTGAGGCGAACCAAACTCCGAATCGTAGAACAGCATTACAGCTTTGGGATGAGCTTTGAGATATGCTCCAGCGATTAGCAATGCGAACGATGTCTTAAAGTGCTTAGAAGGACCTGCAAGCACAGTCAATCCAGGCGCAAGACCTCCATCAATCGATCCTGACAGCGCTACGTTGACCATAGGAACATCAGTAGGAGTCATCTCCTTGTCGTTGAAGAACTTAGAATCAGACAAGACATCAGTCTGTTTGATCTTAGAGTTCTTCTTTAATTTGTCCATAATTGACATTTTGTTCTTTCTCTCTTTCATCTAATTCGTACTTGGAGCGATATGTATTATTGATCTTAATACATTCCTCCAACAAAGTCAACCGGTTATTGAACTTTGTAAATGCTGACACATCCTTTGGGAAGCACGATCCACCAAACCCTTGCTTACCGTCTGGACCTGGCACCTTAGTGTGACTATGACCAATCCGCTTATCCAATCCAACAATCTTCATAATTGTTGCATAGTTTGCATCAGTATCTGACACAGCATCGTATAGTTGGTTGAAGAATGTTACTTTCAATGCAAGGAAGCTGTTGATTGCATACTTAGCAAAGCTAGCTTCTTTGTGGCTCATAAAATAACTAGTACATGGGTTACAGATGCTGAATGTGCTGTATAGATCTGCTGCTAGCGATGTGGCTTCTTTGTCACCACCAAAGATGTGAAACTGTGGATTAATGAAGTCATCCTTAGCAGACCGCTCAGTTAAGAACTCAGGATTGTATACAATACTTTCGTATGCATATTTTTCAATAATGTCTGGTGTTACTGTTGACTTGATAATAATCAACTTAATGCTATCTAATAGTTGTAGCTCACGCATAACACTATTAAGAATGGATGCATCAATACGGCCGTCATCTGCCATTGGAGTTGGAACACATATAAATGCAATGTCAATGTCGTCAGGCAAATCTTTTGCAGTGGTCCCGTATTTAGGATCAACGATAGTCTTCTCGACCATGTTGTGGGTAAAACCATAGTCAACAGCTTTACCTGCAAACCCATGACCAATGATTGCTAATTTAAGTTTTCTCACGTCTTATCATTCTCCATATCAAATACTCTTTGTCTAAGATCACTAGAAGAGAAGCGGTGATCTCGTTTGTTAAAATACAATTGAATGTTTTTGCGTTTACAGATCTCTCGTCCTGTAAAATCCTTGTCTTTGTATTCCTCTCCGAGGATACGTACATCGATTGGGTATAGAGACAAGATGTCTTCCAAGTCTCTCTCGTGTGCGTAGACAACAATCTCATCAACATACTTCACTGCTGAAAGCTGTGTGTATCGTTCCACAATTGTTTGGATTGGTTTATTCTTGTTTTGACGGTCAATTGACGGATCGACTTGCAATGCACAAATTAAGTAGTCACATTGCGTCTTAGCTTCTCGAAGCATCGCAATGTGACCTGCATGTAGTAAATCAAACGTAGACGCTGTTAAACCGACTTTCACTTGTGACCCACCGACTGTCGTTTGATATCGTTATGATTGAATTCAGCCCAGTATAGCTCAAACGCAACACCAGACTGGAGACACTCAAACTGATGATACACACCAGGCTTAACCTTTGTGTACTGACCAGCTTCGAGCAGCGTCTCGTCAACTAAATCATAGTCCTTTTGCCACACTCTGACAAGCATTGTTCCAGACTCAACATAGAATCCATTCCACTTGTACTCATGCAAATGCTTTGAGCAAGTGCCACCCTTGATCATATCGATACGGTGAAACTCGAGCACACCGTTTGCTTCAAGCAGCTCTGTCGTTCCCCACACTTTTCCAGCCTTCATAGAACACCTCTTTCATAATGAAATTGTTTAATTTGTTGTACAACTGTTTCAAAGTCTGACAGCCTCAACATATTTGGACCATCACTTGGCGCATTGTCTGGGTCAGCGTGAACTTCTATAAAGAAATTAGATACGCCAAGAGCACTAGCTGCACGAGATAAAACAGGAACATAGCTCCGATTACCACCACTACTCGAGCCGTTCCCACCAGGTTTTTGTACCGAGTGGGTGGCATCAAAGATGATCGGTACACCATAATTTCTAAGCATATACTCAATACCAGTAAAATCAACAACAAGGTTATTATAACCAAAGCTCGTTCCTCTCTCTGTAATCCAAACTTCTTTTGCACCCTCAGTCTTAGATAGGATTCCTTCTACGTCCCATGGTGCAAGGAACTGACCCTTCTTGATATTGACGATGAACCCCATATCACATGCAGCTTGGATAATGTCAGTCTGGCGACACAAGAACGCTGGAATCTGAACAACATCCACAGTGCTCCGATAGAAGTCTGCAATACTGTATACATCCTTCTCAGAGTGAACATCTGTCAAGATCTTCAAACCCTCAATCAGCTCTTTAATCTGTTTGAGCTCTTCGAGAGTGCTAACCATTCCCCGTCCACGTTGAGCGTTAATACTTGTACGGTTGGCTTTATCATAGCTAGCTTTGAAGATATACTCAACGCCGTACATATCACATACGCGTTTACATTCAGTTGCAATCTCTAACGACTGCTCATAAGTCTCGTGCTGACACGGTCCTGCAATAATTCTCATCTTTCATCCCGCATGTTTGTAGGCATATTCAAGCGCATTATTCGCTTCAACATCCAATGCTCGATTCTGATACTTACGTGATGTATCTGCATCGAGCTGTTTAATTAATTCGACTAGCTGGTTAGCAGTCAAAGGATACCCCTTCTTCACCGCATTACCAGCAATCGAGATCATAATCTTGTAAATCATTCTGTAACGACCAGTGCCATCAACACCAGCAATACTTGTCCAGTCAGAGATTAGTCTCTTGTTGAGGAACGGACAGTCTTGATAGCTTGTCCAGAAGTAGGAAGTATTATCTAGTCCTGCTTTTCTGTGCTCAATGATTTGCTCTCGCCAGGCATCTGGGAGGCGATCGAGGAAGCTGGCTGCTGATGATTTTTCACTGTATGGATATGCTGCGAGTAAGAAATCAACAGCAAGAGGGTCACCAGTGTTGCTGAAAATAAAGTTGTTAGCGTTAGCATATTGCGCAGGGATGTAATACATTCTGCAGAAGTCTTTACATTGTTTGTCTCCTCGGTCGTCAAGGTGCGATTGGAGGGCGAACCAGAAGTGTCTGATTTCTGCCGCAGGTATATGTCTATCAACCTGAAACACAATGCGGAACTTTGGTCGTTCAACCGATGAACTAGCGGTAGAATACACAACATAATTCCAACGGCCAATCCTGTTATAAAGCTCATTTTTTAAGTCTCCTTCAAATGTCCAATCATCAATATCAACAGCACACCAACCTGCCCAAGCCAGTACATTTTGGTTGCGTCGTTTAGCCCCAGCTTCATATACAGCCGGAGAAATAAGTTCTGCATTCTGTTTACCCTCCAAAGGTCTTTCTGCTAGCTTATACAGAAATTTGCTAAAGCGTTCCCAAGAATCAAAGTCTATACGACGATGAGTCTTGTTATCATATACGAATCGTTGTTGTTCTTCCCACCATCTAGGCGACTTGAACACAGTTAACGAATAGCTCACCCAAAGAATTCCTCTAATGATGCCTTAGGCTCAACGTCCCAACCAACCGCATCCAAGATAGATGAAAGTGGTTCCACAAAGGCGTTCTCGAACATCTTATTGTAATCAATATACCGATGAAGGTCAAGCTCTTTTGGAAGAGTCTGAGGATACGCGATGATGTTTTCTCTGATTGGGTTTGGAGTCTTCAAGTAGACAAACTTAATCTTCTCACCGTTCTGGATCTTCTCGTAACGCTGCTCCAGACCCTTTTCTTTGATGTAGTGGTTGTATAGCAGTGAACCACGAACATGGATCGGGCACGCCTTACCATAGATCGTCTTGCGATCTATATGCTTATCAATGTCAGAGACACCACGAGGGAACGAGATCTCCTCAGGTGACAACTTGCTAAACTCCTTACGGAAGTCAGCAATGAACTTCTGAGTAGTCTGCTCATCAGATGCAATAATGATCTCGAATGCTTCTTTGAACTTTGTTCGGCACACCTGAGGAGTTGACGACTTAACAGCCTCGATACCCATCATCTTTAGTTTAGGCTTAGCATACTGCACACCTTCGCTGTTGTGGACGTTCAGGATGTAGTGCTTCTTAGCAACCCAGATCCCACGATCAGCTATAACTTCTCGCTTCATAACCATACGATTGTCATATGCGTTGACAGTTGTAGCTAGATCTGCATACGCCTTCTCGAGGATCTTCTCGAAGTGATCAGCACAGACCTTGTCCAAGAACTTAACAGGATCCTTAGGGTTAAACTTGTTAACAAGAGCTTCCATGTTGATGTACAACGAGTCAGTGTCGATTGCAATCACATAGTCAACATCTTTTGTCTCAAGCAGCTCGTTCATAGTGTGGTTAATCGAACGCTCTGCCCAGCGAATAGCAAGCTGACCACAAGTTGTGATAGCTTCTGCAATGCGGATGTCGAAGTAACGGAAGAAGTTGTTACCTAGAGCACCATACAAGCTGTTCATAAGAATCTTGATAGCCATCTGCTGGTTCTCAAGTGTGTTGATCTCATTCTCAAGAGCTTTTGTCTTGTTCTGCTCGTACTTCTGCTTAGCAGCAAGCATCTGCTTCTTAACAGCTACACGCTCACCATAGTACTGGTTAATGATCATTGGAATCACACCTTGCTTATCCTTACGGAAGCGTGTTCCAGTGGCAGTCAGAGTATAGTCACCACCAGCTCGTTCGATTGCAGATACATTGCCAGCAAGATACTGATCAGGATCAATGCCAGGAATCTTACCGTGAACAAGAGTCTCAATTGACATATTGTACTGAACAATCGTCAATGGATACAGTGAGTTAAGGTCGAATGATGTCACCCACTTGTAGCTTCCAGGAATAGGAGCCTTGACATATGCGCCAGGATACTGCTGCTTCTGCTGCATAACCTTAGGTGGAACGACAGTCTTCTGAGCGTGCAGGATCCGATAGATGATCGAGTCCCAGATCGAAGTAGTGCCAAACGTCTCAGAGAAGTTAACACCACCACGATAAGCCATAACCATAGCAAGAGTGATCAAACCCATCTTCTCTTCAAGACGATCCACCAGCTCAACGTCCTTGATGTTATAGTCAATGAACTTCTGGAAGTCTTCTTTGTACAGAGTGTGAAGGTTGCCATACTCTTCGTATGACAGCTTCTCATCACCAAGCACTACGTGTGCAATGTGACCTAGCTTGTACGACTCCTGCTGGCCATACGAGTAGCCAAACTTCTTGAACAGATCGAGATAGTCAAGCTGCTGAATGCCTTCAAGGTCATAGACGTGCATCTCACGTCCACCTTGCATAGGGATTGTCTTAGCGTTGACAGCGAGCCAAGGGCTCATCTTCTTGTAGACGTCCCCACCAATTACATTCTTGATACGGTTGACCAAGTATGGAATATCGAAGCTGCGTGTGTACCAACCAGTGACAACATCGGGGCAAGTAGTAGGGCTATGCCAGAAGTGTAGAAAGTCTAGCAGCAGATCTATTTCATCTTTGCATTTCTTGTATCGGATCTTAGCTGGGTCGACGACTGGGCACTTAGCTGGGTCGTAGTCTTCCAATCCCCAAACGTAATAGAGGCCATCGATATTGTTCTTGCTGGTAATGGAGATGACAGTGTGGGCAGCTTCGTCAGGGCCAGGGAACCCCTGGTCAGATGCCACCTCGATATCGAGAGTGGTAACGTTGATCTTGTCTCGGTCAAACTTAATATCTTTTGAATAGTGTTCAGTGATGAACTGGGTGACGTAGTTAGTTGTACCGTATACAGTTACGTTGTCGACACCCTCATACTGCTTCATAAAGTCTCCAGCGTCACGCATCGTGTCAAAGCCACGAGGCATAACATTCTGACCGCTTAGAGTCTTCCAGCCAGTTTCTTTATCGATGGGAGTGTATAGTGTGGGCATGAAGCGGATCTTCTCAGCAATACGCTTACCGTGCTTGAAGCCACGAAGCAGGATGTCGTTACCATATCGATTGACGGATGTATAAAAGTCCAATGTATTCTCCATATAAATCAATGCTTATCATACATCATTTTTGGTAGTATGTCCACAGCTTTGTTACTTCTGGGAATCTTTCTGCTGTGTAGTCGTAGATAGGCTTGTATAGCTGTTCAAAGTAAGCCCGATCATCAGCGGTTAGCACATTTGAGGTTTTGCTAGGGATGGGGTTGAAATCGTAATCAGGTTGGTGAAACGGTATGTTTAGAAAATTGCAAATGCCTGCTACAGACTGATCAGTAAATAGTGTATCGAAGAACTTGTAGCAAACATTTGATTGAAATAACCTATCCAGTTTTGGGACAATTGCTGAATAATCACCAGTGTAATAATAGTTTACAGATTTACAATGTTCCAGCATCAGTAGTGTTTCTGTCTCATACGATGGTGATTTATTACCACCTTGAATGCTTCTCATTCGCATCATTGATTGTAATCTATCGACGGGATCTCTCATTAGAAATATAGCTTTGGTTTCTACACTACACTGCGCAAACTGATCTATGATGTGGTTGTATGTAATATCACTCAGAGCAGAATATTGTGGAGTAAAGTCACCAGTTATGGCATTGTTAGATAATTTGTCGACGAAGTACGAAAAATATTCGTCTGGCCTTTCCATTAAACCAAGCTGTATTAACTTGTCAGATGTTCTATTTTTTACCCGCTCAAGATCAGTTTTAAACACATTGTAATTAGGTATGGTTATAGCGTCCCACACATGAAGCTCTTTCTGATAAGGAAAGTTGACACTTTTGCTATTGCGTAGATAATGCCACAACCATGTCGTACCAGCTTTCTGAGCTCCAACACACATAACAAACGTTTTCATTTATTCTCCAAAAGTAAAAGGGCGCCAAAGCGCCCTTACCTATTTCCGTTTTCCGTTAATGAAGTCAAGCTCTTCGTCCGTATACGGCCACATTACTTGCCGCCTTTTTTCTTTTCGCCAGGCGTACGGAATACTGTGTGATCTGGATCAATCATGTGTAGTTTCCTTATTGGGTGTATAATTTAACCCCACAACTGCTTTGTTATGGGGAAGTTGATGTGGCAGAAGTCGTAAACTTCTGACAACTTTTTACGACATTCTAAAGCGGGGACATCGGGAATGTCTATGTTTAGTATTTTAGAATCGTTTACTTTTGTGTCGAATTCAATATTTTGCAATTCGACATTTAGAAACTGACTTAATCGACTAATGGCCTCTGGTGTAAAAAGCTGTTCAAAGAATTCAAAATGTAATTCGTTTTCTTCAAATGCTTCTCGTAGATTATTAATTGTAGCATCATAGCGCGAACGCACATCTGCTTCCCAACCGCTATAACATTCAACAAATATTTGAGGTAAATCTTCATCTTGTATGTTAAGTTCAGGTTCTTCTCGTTGACGCATTTTTGTTGCTGACCAAATCCGTTCAACAGGATCTCTCATAAGAAAAACAACTTTCACATCAAAACCAGCTGAAATTAGTTCGTTTTTAATAAACGAATAATGTGTTGAATTTAGTAGTTGATAAGTTGGAGTAAAGTCCCCAGTCATTATAATATCATTAGTAATTAGGTTACTAAAATAATTTACATATGCTTTTTCATCTACACCGCTTTTTGATTGCATGTGTGCAAGGACGTTTCCAAAATTTCTTTCTTCTACTTTTTGAAACCAACCTGTTTGTTTTCTTTTTGGGCTATTCAAGTTAAAGATTTGACAAGTCTTTAGTAAATATGTATCCCAGACGTGATATTCTTTCATCAGGCCAAAGTCTGCAAAATTTTGATTATGAAGTTGCTGGCGTAACCAGCTAGTGCCAGATTTCTGAGCACCAACGCCCAGTACAAATGTTGGTTTCATTCAATTAACCTTATTATTTATGAAAACGACCAGCAGCAATATCTTCAATGTCTCCGCGGCTGATTCCCATGTCCCACAAGTCGCGATCATTTAGCTTGTGTAAAGCGTTGTATGTTTCGCGGTATTGTGAGTATTTAACGGGTGCATAAACCGTGTTACGGATTGCCTGCCAAATTGTCTTTAGTATGTGTGTCATTTTTTCTCTCAATGTTTATTGTCTTTGTGCACATTTATTTATGAGAGGCAGCTATTACCTATAGGTATATCGTCGTTCTATTTATTGCCTATGTTGTACTTTGGGCACAACTCCCACTCATCCTTTTCCTTAAACGGAAGGATCTTGATTTGTCGAAGTGGCGCGCACTTTAGAGACCCCTTCAACAGTATTGTAACCAATCCCCAGTCAGAGATCAACGTTGCAATTGTATTTCTACGCATTACATCGTTCTCTTCAAGGTTTGATTTCTTACCATCAAGCATAAACAACTCTTTAAAGTGTACAATAAAGTATCGCCCCTGCTTATGCAGGATGTGACACGATTGATATAGTTTTTTGTCTTTTCTTGACGCTACTCCAATACGAGTCAGCGTTTCACGAACCTTTAAAAAATCATCTGGTTCGTTGAGTGTAATCTCCAACATATCTGCTGGGGACCACTGTACGATGTTATTTTCTTCCACCTTTGCTCACCTTTTTTCTTAATTCTTCTATATGCTCAGGCGATAGAAGATGGAAAACTTGGCGAGCCTTTTCATTGCTGTAACCATAGTATTGTTTCACCACTTCCATATCACTAACCAAGTCAGGTTTAATCCATTTTGAGAAGCGTTTACGCTTTCGTATGATATTTATCAGAAAGTGATATTGGAGCTTTTTGTCGATGTGGTGGTATCGATTCATCTCGTTAGCAATAGCTACAGTGTCAGAAAAGTAAGATAGTGTACGATTAATGACAAACGGAACATAAGCACGTTCATCTGTATCGTCAGTCATAATATCTTGCTTGGTATCATTCATCGAGTTAAGATAATCAAATGGGGTCACTTGAATGCAACCCCAGCCATGATCTCAGTCATACAAGCAACCATATTCAGCTCATGGTCAGCTACGAATGCATCCTTGTACTGATAGTCAGCAAGAATCAGAACCAACTGAGGGATGCTCTGAGGCTGCACAGTATCGTTCATACGATCAAAGATTCCACGGTATACAGTTGCAGTATCAATATCTTGATTGTTGACAACCCAAGAGCGCATCTTCTTGAAGTCTTTAGCTTTCAGCGCTAGCGCCAGATCAGCGAAAGAGTCTGTAATAGATGTCCCAGTTGCAACAGTAGAAATACCCCGACCATTACTTGCAAGACGCTGAGCTTCATTAATCGTTCTCCGCCAGTCAGGAGCAAACTTCATAATCAAATCGACTACAGCTTGCTGTTCATACTTAACACCCTCGGTAGTGAGGATGAACTCAAGGCGCTTCATAAACTGGCCAGCCAAGCCAGCCATATCCTTCTTTGTTGTGTTGAACTCATACACGCTACAACGAGAGTGAAGAGGTTCGATCACACGGTTCTTAAAGTTACAGGTGAGGATGAAGCGACAGTTATTGCTAAACTCTTCAATGAATGCACGAAGAGCTGGCTGGGTCGACTGAGGGTTGAGATAGTCAGCCTCATCAAGGATTACGACCTTATAGCCACCCGACAACGAGATAGAAGAAGCAAACTGCTTGATCTTACCACGAAGAGTATCAATGTTACCCTCTTCGGATCCGTTGACGACAATATAGTCGAGCCCCATCTCATTACATAGGGCTCGAGCTACAGTAGTCTTTCCCAAGCCAGCAGTCCCTGTGAACAGCATATTCTGCATCTGTCCAGAGTTAACAATGGCTTGGAAGGTTTCTTTCAATTGCTTAGGAAGGATCGTCTCTGCAATCTTACGAGGACGATACTTTTCAACCCAAAGGAAGTCATTTGACATTTAGCTCTCCATAATAAAAATTCAGTATAGTTCAATCAGAGCAGAAAGTCAATTAGGCAGATGCATCTTCCTGCTTGGCTGCAGCTTCTTGTTCAATAGATTCAACAAGCTGAATGATCTGAACGCACTGATCACGTAGACCACCAATGGTTGAAAGCTCTTCACCACGGAAGCCACCGCGTTGAGTAATAGCATCAATAACAGCAATAGTGCTGCGGGCGGTTTGATTAGCGAGGTGGTTTACACGTACTTGGGCCATAATATATTCCTTATTG
>Ga0181349_1000023_pt1 | contig 51053 bp, 31 predicted proteins | sample Su13VDMM110SD_FD_130106 | JGI IMG/M metagenome (GOLD analysis project Ga0181349, IMG submission 130106) | Freshwater viral communities from Lake Michigan, USA - Su13.VD.MM110.S.D | ecosystem: Environmental > Aquatic > Freshwater > Lake | place: USA: Michigan | collected 2013-07-16 | reverse complement strand
GTAGAAATTTGTCTAGCATTGGTTGTAGTTGTTATAGTAGTGGTTGAATACGGTGTATCAACGCTAGGCGGATTTTTTGCGGCCATGTCAGAGTCCTCTTTTTAATATTTACCGAAATTAGGCAACTAGTACCGCCAACAAAAAACCCGCCGAAGCGGGTTTTTGATTTGAGTGCAATCTCGGATTAAGAGAAAGACAAGTTGCTAACAGCGATTTCTCCAACATAATCGCCAGCATTACCGAAAGATGATGCAGTGTTAGTGAGCTCGATGTAGCCATATCTTGTCATGAATGACACGACTGGTTCGAATGTTGATGGATCCAGAACAACACCACTGCTCATCAACGGAATGTATGGGCAGTAGAATGCGGCTGCATCAGCTTCTGAAGAACCTTTGTAACCAACCAACACAGGTGTTGAGTCAGATGCATAAGAGTCAACGAACACACGCATTGCGCCGTTCAATGTACCCACAAACTTGGTGTTTGTTGGAGCTTCAAATGTGCCTTCTGTTGTGCGAGCAAAAGCACTAGTAGTTGCAGATTGCAACACTGTCAAACTTGCTGGAGAAACAACGGCCCAGTTACCAGCGCCACGACGTGTGCGCTGAGCGATCAAGTTAGCAACACGGTTGATCAAAACAGCCAATGCGGCATGCTCGTCACCAACGAATGTAGCTGTACCAGATACAGTAGCTTGGTTGTATGTAAACTCAGTCTGAGCCAATGAGCGCAAGCTCAAGAGGATCTCTTGGTCAATCTCAGCTGTGATCTCTTGTGCAAGAGCAGCCATGATTTCTGCTTCAACGTCAATACCGTGCATGGCTTGTGCATCTTGAGCTGCCTCAAATGTCCAACGAGCTTGCAATTTACGTGTCTTGGCTTCAACAGCTTGTTTCAAGATTTGAACAGAGATCTGACGACCGCCGTTACCTTCCATGGTAGCTGTTGCACCACCAGAATAACCTTGAGCTGCTGTTTGTGTGGTGGCTGCGTTAGCAGCTCCGCCAGCGCCTGCAGAGTATGCAACAGCGATCTTGAATGGACTCAATGCTTCTTCACCAGCAACTACGCTAGTAGCGGCTGCTGATTGGTCAGTCATTGTGGATGCATAACGCACACGCAGAGTGTGGATCTGTCCAACAGGTCCTGTCATTGGCTGAACGCCAACAATTTCGTTGGCAATAACTGTGGGCATAACACGTCGAATCACTGGCAGAATAACACGATTCAGCGTAGCGATATTACCGGAAACAGTGGAACCAGAACTGGCATTCTCTTTCAGGTACTTGCGAGTGTTTTCGAGGATAACACTCATTGAGTTGCGACGGTTGCCCTTGAGGCCTTCCATAAGGGCTTCTTTGGTCTCGTCCCAACGGCTTTCTAATAGTTCTTGTGACATTTAAGTCTCCTATGTTACTATATTACAAACCAGCCAGGCGTTTGATGTCAATTACATTACTGCGATCTTCATTCTGCGCGGCTGGCACGGTTTTATCACCAGTTACAACACTAACACTTTCACTGAGAGCTTTACGGGCCTTGGGTGAAGAGTTAGATAGTACAGCTGGTAGATACTTTTCGTATGCGTTTTTTAGACGAGACGTCTGAACGCTTTCCAAGAGATTCTTCATGACAGCTTGCTTTTCCTCATTTAAGGGGCCAAGCAATTCTTCCATGACGCTTGCACGTTCATTGGATTCTTGTATACGACGAATTTCCTGATTCTTTGATTCCACAAGGGTTTTGGCTTTGCGGACAATTTTGGTGGCTTCGCTCAACTTTTGATCTTTTTCAGTCAATGCCTGTTTAAGTTCACGCACAACTTTGTTTTCACTCAGGTGTGTGTGGTTAAATTCAGCGGCATAAGCTTCAAAAATCTTACGTCCAAAATTGTTCTCGCGAGCAACCTGGATGTCTTCTTTGAATTGAGAGAGTTCTTGCTTGAGATGGCTGGCAACAACCTTGGTCATCTTGTTGGCACTTTCCTTGATGAATCGTGCTTTGAGAGTTTCAAGTTTATTACGGGCTTCGCTCACCAAACGAACCTTGGTTTCCACCAAGTCACGTTTGTCTTGAGCAAATTCCTGGATCTCTTCCGCAAGTGCTCGCACAACAAAATTCTCGAGTTTAGCGAGGCTTTCGTTGTGTTGCTTGCGGTCTTTGCGTAGTTCGCCAATTTCTTCAGCAAGCTTAGTGACCATGAAGTCATTAAACTTTGTAGATGATTCTTTCATCTTGCGTTGGAACTTGACACGATCTTCAGCTAGCGATTGCTTTTCAGCAGTCACGGCTTGAATCTCGGCAGTGAGACCTTCAGTTACCATGCGATCTAGGGCTTCTACCATTGTAGTTTTATCATGCTCATAGCGTTGTGCAAACTCTTCGCGGAGTTCTGCACGTACCTGCTCACGAGCCTCGGTCAATTTAGATTCCCAAGCTTCGTTGAGTTCTTGACCAATGTCTTCGTTAATAAGGCCGCTATCTAGTAGTGGTTTGATTGCATCAAACATGCGTTTTCTCCTAGATTTTGAGATCCTTGATGAGCTTGATAACCTCGCTCTTCAAGTATCTCTGTACTTTGTTGTCTTTACCCGCATCTCTAGCCATATCTAAAACCTTGTGACCATGTTTCATGTTCATCAAACCTTCGTAAATAGCTTTGGGATATGCATTGGGTGCACTGGGCTGGGCAACAATGTCGACAGTGACTATTTCAAAATCACTGACGTGTCCGTTTGCGTCGTTCACGTTACCGGAACCACGACTGGAAACTCCTAACTTCACACCTGATTGCAACATGGTTGTAACCAGTTGTCCCATTGGTGTGGGAAGAATTTTTAATTTACCAAAACCGTTGGGGCCGTCCATCCACATGTTAACAATGAGGTGACTCACGCGGTCTAGGTTAATTTTAAGGTCATCTGGGTGATCAACTTCACCCATAACTGAATAACCTTCTAAGATTTGTTCATTCAACGTGCCAACTGCACGTTCAATTTCATTCACAGGGTACACACGTTCGTTGGCGTTTTTGACACCGCCTTGAATGCAGATGCCCTTCATAAAGAGGTCCTTACCTTCACCAGAGCCTTCGACAATCATGCCGGCCTGGTTAAAGGTAAGATTTTCTCTAAGGTAAAGAGCCATTTACCTGTAGTCCTTAGTGTGTGACAGACTTGGTGTTAACACCAGTGGCCTGTGCCAAGTGTGGCTTGGTAGCAGGGCTCAACTTTACACTGCCTTGAGCAGGAGTGTTTTGCACTTTACCAATCAATTCTTTTGTAGTTGGAGCAGGGCGTCCGTTACCGCCGTCGCCTGTGGCATGCACTGGTTTGGCCATTGCACCACGTGCGCCGCTGTTGGCAGCCACTGGGCTCTTACTGGAAACACCAGTGTTGCTAGGTGTAGAAACTGTTTTCAAGCTGATGTTCTCATTGAACATGTTTTCAGTTTCCATCTCATCGTCAGCAACTTCAACACCAGTCATGTTGTCAAATTCGTCACCGGATACTTCTTCACCAGGTGCAGAGCCTGCATCGTCACCCATCAAGGACTCAAATTCAGCCATGAGTTCGTCAAGCTTGTCTTCTAGGTCAACCACGCGATCTTCTAGATCGCCGTCATCGTGGCCGGCTTCCATGTCATGTGTTACTTCTTCGCCGTCTTTTTCAGCTGTGTCATCAAACTCAGCATCATCTTCTTCCATCATGCCATGTTCTTCGGCTTCAACGTCGTCAATCAAGTCATCAGCTTGATCACCGCCAAGTGCCATGCCTTCTTCCATTTCTTCAGCTTCTTCCATTTCTTCAGCTTCTTCAATTGAATCGTCTCCCTCTTCGGCAGCTTCTTCAACATCCATCATTTCTTCATAGATCTGGCGGCTTTTTTCCACAACGATGTCATGGAATAATTCGCGGGCTTTCGCGTCTTCGTCATTGATCACGTATTCGATCAGTTGTTCAAATTTGTTCATGAGTCCCTCCAATGTAAATGGCTCTATAAAATATATTTACAGATATTGGTGAATAACATGCTCTTTAAGCATGTTTTTTATGTATATTATGATTTTTTGGGTTAGGCTAAGGGCTGAGCCGGTGGTGCGTACTGTCTTTGCACTCTTTCCAGTCGTTCGCTAAATTCAATTTGACGAATGTCATTTAATTTGCGAAGTTTGTTGATTTGACGTAATGTTAATTTGGTCTTGCGAAGATCTCCCAATTTTGGCTGAGAATTGTCCTGGGCCACGTCTTGGTAAGCTGAGTTTTCTTTTTGGTATAGTTCAAGCAAGATCATAATATTATTTATACAGAAGGGGCAGCGCCTGCGGCTGGCTGTTGCCCTGGTGCAGTTCCTGGTGCACCTGGTGCAACTCCCGGAGCAATGGGCACGCCGCCGCCTGTTTGATCCATGCCTGCAACTTCTTCACCTGTGGTAATATCTGTTTCCATGTCAGCTGGAGTAATGCCAACACTACGTAAATCAGTGCCAGTTGCAGGTGTGGCCTCGGGCGTGGCTCGTTCTTCATCCCAGAGTTCTTCATTTTCACGAATCTCTTCTTCAGTAAGACCTAGATAACGCTTGAGCAAGAAACGCTTGCTTAGATATGGGATTTGTTCAAGACTTGTAAAGGTTGCAACCCGTGTTGTGTCTAGTTCAGATTCACGATAACTGGCAAAGTTTTGAGGTGGATTAAACGTGATGCTGAACAGTCCTGAATCAATGTTAAAGCCTCTCCAGCGCATGAACATTTTGAATTCGTCATCAAGTTTTTCCACAATCAGTCGCTGTAAACGCTCGCAGTATTGATTGAACCGATATTCTTGAATCAATGCTGTGCCCACACGCCCGTCGCTCATTACTCGATCACTATCATCTGGCCCAGTGGGCAAATAGCTTGATGGCACACGCAGACCACGACACATTTTGTTGTTAAAATACTTTAAATCGTCAATTTCGCCTAGATTTGACCCACCAGCTAGTGTGTCAACACTGCTGCCACGACCGTCTGCTGTCTGGGGGAAGAAGTAATCTTCGTTAATAGATAGTGGGTTATAACTACTATCCATGATGTTTTGGCCACCACCGGTGTTGCTGGGTATTCTACGTTGGTGAATTTCGTTTTTAACACGATCCACAAATGCCATGGCCATGTGACTTGGCATGTTACCAACGTCAATTTTGAATACTCTACGCTCTGGTGCACGTGCCACTCGATAGATCAACACAGCATCTTCTAATAATTCTTTTTGTTTGAAAACTTTAAAAATAGTTTCTAATACACTCATGCCAAACGGCCAGTAGTAATCCAAGCCTTCTGTTAGACTCAAGTGTACCACATGCTTGGCATCAATCACAGCTTCGTTCATGGCTGCCGAGAAACGACTTTGTCCCGAACCTTGGCCACCTTGGCCTCCACCGTTGGGCACAGTATAGTTCATGGGTGCAACGTAACCCGAGCTTGCAGGATTTGATGTAAAGTCACTTGTGGTCTTTGCAGCCACAGTCAAGTTCTGAAAGTTGGGATTGATGTCACGAATAACATACTGCTCAGGTCGTTTGCCTTCGCTTTCGTTAACAATCACTCGAGCAACCTTGGTCATGTCAACCCAGTACATTTCAAATGTTTCGGGGTCTCGAATAAAAACTTGATCTCCGTACTTGATTGTGTTGCGGAAAATGCGGAAAATACGCTGATCTAGTTTGTTGAGTTTGACCCACTGTTGCAACTGTTTCTTGATGATACTGACTTCGTTATCACTGGGAGTTTCATTGTAATTTACATCAAACGGAATGTTGTCATCGTTGGTCATTTGAGTAGAAAACTCAGCCAATATGTCCAGGCAAGCATTGATCTCGCTGTCTAAATCCATTTGTTCATATTGATTGTATCGCTGTACACGATTTGGGTGTCCAGTGTACACTTCGGGCAATCGACTTGCGTAATTGCGGTAAACAATATCTGCATGGCTATTTGCTGTGTCACGACCGTCATTGCGGCCATATCCAGGCAAACCATCAGAATCACGACCAGACAGAGGAGACAACTGTCCGCTACTGTTTGCAACTTTAAAATATTTTTTCCATGCCATAGTTGTATACTTATAGTTAAGCAGTTGATACTTGCAACAATCTTTGTGCTGTAGAATTATTTGCGCCTTGCAATCTTACCATTTCACTCATTAACTGAACCAACTGTGAATCGTTTATGTTTGCTCCAGGACCGCGTTGTTGCATGACATCAGCTAGCACACTCCGAAATGCCTGTGCCATGGTGTCAACATTGGTTTGAGAGTTAACTGTGGATTGTAATTGCTGTACAATATCAGCAAATCCCGATCCAGATTTTGACAGCACTTCGGCAAAATTTACAGATTGCTGTTTAATATCAGAAAAACCTGATCCAGATTTTGACAGCACTTCGGCAAAATTTACAGATTGCTGTTTAATATCAGAAAAACCTGATCCAGATTTTGATACCAATTCAGAAAAATTCACAGTAACTGGAATAGTTTTGCCATCTGGTAGTGGAACAAACGCTTCGTTTAATCCGGCTTCGCCGGCAACAAGTCTGGTTCCACCGCGGCGAGCAGGAACTATACCCCCCATGGCTGCATAACCCACACCGCCCATTTTTTGGCTTGCCCAACCTTTTAAATCACCCACTGTTTCGATATTTTTAAACACATTGGGATTAGATGCCATTGCGGCTTCGCTTACTGCTGATGCAATAGGCGCATCCTCAGGCATGGCCAACAATCGACTAGCACCGCTGGCACCCAAGAAGTGTGCTAGATAGATAGCAGGGTCACTAGTGGGCAGACCTTTTTGTGCTAAAAACTGTCGATTTTGGTCCATGAGTTGTCGAAGTGCCTCACGTTGTAGAGTTGTGTCTACTTTGTAATCTTCAAATGTTTTGCCGTATAATGGGTTCGTTGGGCCAGCTTTACTGGCCAATCCTTCAAATGTGCCTTTGGTAAACTGTGCTATACCAAATGCGCTTGATGTGCCGCCGATGTTACCAATATTTTGGCCTCGACTTTCAGCATGAATAATTTTATCAGCCAATGATGATTGACGTGCTCGATCTGCTTGTCTTGTCAAATTGGGGTTACCAACTGCGGCTCCGCCGCCAGTGGTAGCAGACGGCACAGCACCTGCGCCTGTGGCAGTGGGTTGTGCAGTACCTGGTACCAAGCCTCCAGTTGACATTGGCACACCTGCAGGCGCCGCATTGTCAGTTACTTTTTTCGGAATACCTGTTATGCTTTCAACAAACTCTGCAAAGCCTTTCATGGCCTTGGTTGTGGGGTTAATTCCAATCTCAACTAGTTTTTGCAAGTTGTCTCTGGTGTTCATTTGCTCTCGACGCAGATCAACTTGTGCTCCAACTACACCATCGGCTCCGGCTTTTTGTCCCTTTTGTGCTTCTTCAATTTCCTTGGCGCTCTTGGCCAAGTCTTGATTGGCTCTAGCACCAAGATTTGCAGCTTCAACAAAATTACCAAATCCTGACGTTGCTATTGCACCAGCTTGACCTAAATCGTTAAATCTTGTGGCAAATTCTTTACCTGCTTTGTTTGATGCATCATAGGCTTTTGTTGCGTCCATTACACCACTAGACAATCCTTCAACTACACCAGTTGCACTGCCAATTGTTTGGAAGAATTTAACACCTGCTGGGCTGGTAATCAGTCCTGATGCTGACTCAGCATAACCCTGTGCCAGCTCCGGTGCTTGTTTGGCAAGTATAGCATAGTAACGTTCCATCTCATCAGCGGCTGCTATTTGTCGCACATCGCCCGATGCTCGCATGGCTTCGGTCTTGGCACGGAATTGTTCAACAGATCGAGCCTTGTTGATGGACTGTTCCATTTCAGAACGCTGTATACCAGTTAGCTTGGTCAAGCCATCCATCTCTTTGAGATAGGCAGCGGCGCCTGTTTGCAGTTGCGCTTGTGTTTTGTTTTGCGTTTGTCCCACACGGGCTTGCAAACCAAGATATGATACCAGGCCTTCGTTGATGTCCTCAACCTTCATGCCCATGTTCATTAGGCTGCGTCCCACAGGACCACGTGTTATGTCTTCGCCAAATGTTGCAAAGTCTTGACGACCTTTCATTACAGTGCCTGACAGCAGTGCAAGATCAGTAGATGACTTTGATATTAAATCTGAGAATGCCTTGAGTCCCACATCATCAAGTCCATACCCCAAGCGAACAGCAGATTCGCCCAGTCCTCGCATGCCATCTGCAGAGCTGGCGCCAATTTTGGATAGATCTTGATAGGTGCTAAACAGGCGGTCACTCATCTCGGCCGCTGTTTCAGCGTAGTCACCTACTGCTTTGAGTCCGGTGCCGGCTGCAAATGCGCCAATTCCCAGTAACTGAAATCCAGGAATAAGTGCAACAATACCACCTATTACTTGTGCCGCTGTTCCTAGGCCCTGTGCAAATGTGTTAACCGACTTGGCGGCAACTGCGGCACCTTGTTTGCCTTGATAAATGGCTTTGCTGTATTCAACAAGACTCTTTGCAAAAAATTCAACACTTGTGGACAGCAATTTAAAGCCCATGTTGGCTGCCACACTGGTGCCGCCAAGACTGTCAAACTTTTCTCTCAAGGCTGCTGTGCCAGTAACTCCGCGGCTGTATTCGTTAACAAGGTCGCTTGCAGATTTTATTTCTTTCTGGCTGGATTGTGCTTTTCTACGATCGTTTGCGACGGTTACTTGTGCGCCAAATGCCAGTTCTTTGTTGTATTTTGCCAGCTCATCTGCACTCATAGCCGCACGTTTTTGTGCTTCGGCTAGCTCTGCGTCTTGTTTCTTTTTGTCATCGGCAGCATCTTTTTGCTGTTTAACGGCGGCCTCTTGTTGTTCAGCTAGCTTCTTGGTTGCTTCGGTTGCGTCGTCAATTTCCTTGGTAAACTTGGCAATTTCAAGATTTTCTTTGATTTTAGTTTTGGTATTTTCATCCAGTTTAGCCGAAAGCTTGGCAATGGCCATGACAATTTTGTCGCTTCCACGGTCACCACTGCTGCCGCTGGTGGTGCGAGTAGAAGACAAGTCTTTCAGTGTGGGAATTAACTCCCGCATCTGATACACTAAACCGTCAATATCGATTTGATCTGCCATGGTAATATATGCCTATAAATATTGCTAACAGTATATTTACCGAAAAGGAATCACATGGATTCAAACCCCCTAAAACAATATTTCCGACAACCTGCCATTTATGTGCGCTTGCCCAGCAACGGCAAATTCTATCCACAGGGCTCTTTAGAAATGACCCCAAATGGTGAGTTGCCGGTGTTGGCCATGACCACGCTGGATGAGATAACTTATCGAACGCCTGATGCGCTGTTCAATGGTTCTGCCGTGGTGTCTGTGATTCAGAGCTGTGTACCCAACATTAAAAATGCATGGAACATGCCCAGCCTGGACATTGACACACTGTTAGTGGCAATTAGAATTGCCACATATGGTCATGAACTTGACATTTCTACCAAGTGCCCAAAATGCGAACACGAAGCTGATTTTGGTCTTGATCTCAGGGTAGTCATGGATCAAATCAAGGCTCCCAACTACGGAGAAGTGATGAAGCTAGGCGATCTTGAAATTTACTTTCGCCCCATGAGCTATCATCAAATGAACGAGAACAGCATGACTCAATTTCAAGATCAGAAATTGTTACAAATGCTAGAAGACACCGACAACGACGAAGCCACTAGAGTAAAACAACTAAGCGAAGCACTGAAGAAAATTACACAGTTTACTACCAATGCACTAGCGCAAAACATTGCCATGGTGCGTACCCCACAAGCACAGGTTGTGGAGATTGAACACATTGCCGAATGGTTGGGTCAGTGTGATCGTGCTACATTTTCTCGTATTCGTAATTTTATTATTGAAACCAAACAACAAGGTGAATTGCAACCGTTGTCCATGAAATGCACTGCATGTACTCATGAATACCAACAGGCATTTACCTTGGACATGACAAATTTTTTCGAAGTCGCCTCCTAATCCTTGATGCTGAAAAAGTTGCGATCGAAGTAGAACGCATGGAAAAGGAGGCCAATGCCATCAAGTCAGAAGCTCTTAAAATGTGTTGGTACATGCGAGGCGGCTTGAGTTTTGGCGAAGCAATGCACATGAGTTTCAAAGATCGAGAATTGATAGGAATGATCATCAAGGAAAATCTTGAAACTACTAAAAAATCTGGATTACCATTCTTCTAATGGACATACAAAAAGTCAAACAAGATATTGAGAGTTGGATCGTGAACTTTGTGGAAGTTCCGCATCCGTCCTTGGGTGGGTTTCCACCTTGTCCTTATGCAAGGTCAGCACGACTAAAAAACAGTTACGATGTGTTTATTGGATCAGATCCTTATTTTGATCTCAAGAATCGAGCACGTTACGGCATGGGCAACAAGGAAGTTGTTGTGTATGCATACAATCCTCAAGACTGGCCACGTGACTTGTTTGCTAGTAGTTTAGATCAGGCCAATCAAGAATTTTTACTCAGAGCGGACATACTAGCTCTAGAAGATCACCCAGACAATGTAGAAATAGTAAATGGTGTTTGTATGAATCAAGGCATGTATGCATTGGCACTGGTACAAAGTCTAAGCGATCTCAATAGCAAAGCCAAACTAATGGCCAGCAAAAGATTTTATGATTCATGGCCAGAAGACTATCTTACAGCGTTGTTTCAGCACAGAAAAGACCCACGAGTATGACTTACCAGTTTGCTAGAATCAATTTGAAAAAAACAACATATCAACCTACTGTGGATTGGTTTTATATCACCACCCCCGATATACCTGTGTTGCAGGATATCTATCGAACATACTGTATCTACAAACATTTTGGCAGCGTAATGCCGTTATTTGATAGCCAATTCACTGAGCCTAACATGGATCTTATTGGTTACAGAGACAATGGTGAATTGGTAGCATTTTCCATGATGAAGCGTTACGATGACAAAAATTTATTGGCTGCACAGTTTGCTTGGAACTATCGTAAACCTCGACTACGTTTAGGTATCTCAAGTTTACAAACAGAATGTGCAATTTATCGTGAGCGAGGATTTGAGTACTTGTACCTAGATCAAGCACACTTATACAAACAAGACCTCAAAGGTTTTGAAATACTAGGACCACTATAACATGGCAGACATTTACACAATTTGGGCAGACAAAGAAGGTGACATCTCAGACTTGGACTGGGTTAATGGAATGAAGTCGTTCTTTGACCATTTAAAATCAGAAGGCAAGATGGAAGACTATCGCATCACTAGATGCAAGATGGGGTTCCGTAGTATTGCTGCCATGCCTGAATGGATGATACTCATGGAATTCCGTGACATGGCTCAAATGGACTTAGCATTTAAACGAGTAGCACCACTTGCTGGTGAACTAGAAGCCAAACACAAATCATTTAATCAATTTGTAAGCGGTACCATTCAACATGCACTCTTTAGAGACTGGCCTGACCAAATTTATGACCAAATCTAAAATATACTGTGTGACATCAATGTTTGACATTGGATGTACATTTTTGGATTGGAGCATATTGTATCTTTCTGGGCAGAATTACTACTACCACGTCAATCAACGTTGTAAACTACAGTTACCCGATAATCCGTTGACTGCTGTCAACGCACACGAATATCAAAAAAATCATCCGCATAATGTTGATGTTGTAGCCAAGGCCATTAATGAACTATTAAAACAAGATAGTTGTTCAATTACTTCGTTATATCCTGGACCACCCAGATTATATGACATTTGCAATCAGTTAAACGTAAAGGCAGATGATGCATCATCAGATTCTAAACTGTTAAAAAAGATTTTAGATTTACAGTATCAAGGATATCAAGAAACAATTGACTTATTTTTTGATCAAAACTTGCCAGTGATATATGTTGCATTGGATCCGGCATGCGTGATGTTTTTAATAACCCCGCGGGGTCAAGATCGTTTTGCATGGAAAAATCAAAAGCTCACTAACCCAAGTGAACTGCAATACGAATCATATGAATTATTTTTTGGGCACCCTGATTCCAGCGCACACAATATCTGGGATCAAAGAGAAATCATAGCGTTAAACATTAGACCTTTTGATCTCAGTCACACCAACAATGTTAACGGGTTTAAAAACAAACACATGTGGATTGATAGTAGGTCTCTTTGGACTAGCGGACAAAAACTGTTGCCACAAGTGTTAGATTACCTGGAGTTAAGTTTGGATCGGAATCGATTTGAACAATGGAAACTAGTGTATGCACAATGGCAAGAAAATTTAAATGACAATTTAATTTTTATGGAATCATTGGACCACATTGTCAATGCCATAGTCAACAACTGGTATTATCAATTGCCCGATTTATCATTATATCAAGAAGCCGTGATACAGCATTGCTTGATTTATCAACACAATCTCAATATTAAAAATTGGCAATTATCAAAGTTTCCCAACAACACACAACAACTACACGAGTTGTTAGAGCCAAACATACATCCAATTAGCTGAGATGTGCAATGCACATCTATTGATTCGCTTGCGCTCATCAATATTTTGTAGAGCAGAGCGATACTCAGTATCATCTAGATTAATCAGTCACACTTTGCCCGCACAGGGCAAAAATGAAATGCTAGGCATCATCTGAGTAGCACAGTCACTAGCGTTAGAGCGATTACAGAGGCGGTTGTCCGGTACCTCGAGCTCAGTTCTTATCACAACGGCATTTATACCACTCAACGCTAACTGGGTAGTATAAGGTGTAGCATCACTGCTACATCTTTTTAGCCTTTTAAATTCTTTTCAAACAGCAAAATCGCGGCAATTTGCGATCGTCGTCCTGTCAAGGATAGTTGCTGAGTGCTTGCTAGCGCGGCAAGACTTCCATCCCTGTGATCCGAGATCCAGGTATAGGGCACACGATATTGGCTTGTGCTTGCCTTAACTGCTTATAGTTTGTGTTTGATTATATTATAGATTTTTTTTGAAAATTATTGAGCAATTGGTAGTAAAATTTTATATCTGGCCCAAATATCTTGTGGAATGTGGTAATTTGATTTTCTTGTGTTTCTGATGAGTTAAAAAATATATTTTTAATAATTTCGTATGCTTTGATTTGTAACGGTGGTGATTCGTGAATGCGCTGGCTGTTTAATTCCAATGATAGATCTTGCCCATGTTGTTTGCAAAACGCCATAGCATGCAACTTCATCTCATCATCGGATACTGTGTCCATGGGGATCCAGTGAACTTTGTCTATTAGATCTCCTAGAAGAAAATAATAGGGCATGGCATGAACATCGCCGACTAAAATTTTGTTAATTAGGTTGTGTAGATATTGAGATTCAAGCATGTTTTCAACCCCTTGCCAGTCAACATCATGCAGTACTTGCCAAGAGTTCAACGGGTCAAGTGTTTTTGATTTAACACAACTAAACACTATCATCTGTGCAATGCCTTTGAGATATCGTTTCAACGGATGCGTCATAAAACCAAAAAAATGAGTTGACTCTATGTCAAGATCTTTAAGTTTGACTCTTTTCCACCCTTGTTCGGTCAATGTCTGCGTATAATATGAAGAAGCACATTTTGGCACAGGCACAAACACTAAATTTCCAGAAACACAAAAATCTGCTGTTAGATTGGTCCAGTAATTTTTGTCTGTAATCTCATTGATTCTGTTTTGCAAACCGTGCATCTCAAAACACTCGTTTTTGATACTTGGGTCAAGGTTTACAAAATCTTTATATTCATGTATGTCTGGCCAAGATGAGTCCTTTACTGAATTATAAAATTTATTAAATTCTGGATCAAACATTCAACTTCCTAATATGATTTTTGTGAACTCTCACTTGTATATGCCCGTTATACCAATCGTCACTTTCAAGAACTTTACAAGTGAATTGTTCTCTTGCCTCTATGTATGAACATTCGGCTTTTGATGTGCAGTAGTAAAGTATTTCTCTTGTGAAATTTTCTGCGCCCGCTGTGCCTATATCTTTTGTTAGATTATCACTTGACCCATAATACTCCTGCCAATCTGAATCAACCTTTGATCGTATCTTTTTCTTCTTCTTTATACCGTTTTTTTGCTTGATTGTTTTGTATGTTGTTTTTGAGAACTTGGCTAGTTTTTTGCCTATGTACTTGCGGCCAGATAGATTATTCGTGATTAGATAAACAAAGCCCACACAGTCTTCGGGGAGTTCTAGAACTGGTTGGGTTTGATAAATCCATGACATGCATAGTAGTTATCTCAGTTGTTGTTATAGTTGTATTTCTTTGTGCCATTGATTTAGAAAAGGTGTTTGAGTAGTGTTGCCTGTACAAGTTGCTTTACAAATAGAATTAGGTTCAGCAGTGAGCCATGTGGACTGTACTGCATCAAAGTCTGTAATAAAATTATTTTGTCGACTGCCTAACCAACAACAAGGACTTAAACGTCCTTGTGCATCAATATATGCGCTTTGTTCAGTTAGTGCACGACATGTTATTGCATCTGGTTGAATTTCGGGTTGATTCCAGCCCAAGGGAAATTGCAAACTTGCTGAAAATGGTCGTTTGCTAATTTTAGCACGGAACCATTTGAATCCCATGTCTCGGGCCAGTTGTTCGCATGATTCAACTTGATGTTGGTTGTGTCGATATACCAGCATGTCCCAGTGAGCTGACCCACCTGCTTCGATAAATGCTCTAGCGTTTGCCATTAGCTTAGGCCAGTTTACGTTTTTTCTATAAGTGGCATTGGTATCTTCTAACCCATCAATGCTAAACACAACGTAATCTTGTGATTGATTGAATAGTTTACCTAGTTCGTGCCACCAGAAAGTGGTTTGTAGTGCACCATTGGTATTCATGCCCAACACAATGTTGGGATTGACCTCACGAAACCACCGATAGATGGACAGACTATGTTTGCCGGCGGCCGGATCGCCATAGTTACCACACATGAACATTTTATCAAGTTTGTAAATATCGTCATCTAAAAAATGTTTTTGTATTTGTTCAATACCAAGATGATGTTGAAGGTCCTTACGAAACGTTGCATCAGTTTCGCGAGCACACAATGCACATGCCGCCTGACACACATCAGTTGATTCTACATGCAATACTTTTATATCACGCAAGATCTACATCCGTGTTATAGCTAGTAAAACCATTTTCTTTGACAACTCTCAAAATGTTTTCTACTCGTCCAGCAAGTTCGTCTCTATGACTCACAAGCCAAATACTCTTGTTGCGTTCTCGACTCATCTTCTTTAACAATGCTAGGCTATTTTCTACACCCTGCGCATCCATGCCTGAATCAACCAGCTCGTCAATAAACAGCACATTAATAGGATGGTATAAGCTTTCCCATACATCACGAAATGCCCATGACATACTCAAGATCAGTCGATTGCGCTCGCCACGAGATAAGTTATCAAAATCTAAATCGCGACCTAGTTCTGTAATTTCTACGTTCAAGTCATTCTGGAACACAACTTGATGTGGTAATCCAATTCGATCCAGGTAGTGTGTTAACCTACTGTTGAGATAGCTTAAATTTTGATCAATAATTTTCTTACGAACAAAACTATCCTTGCTTGTGAGTAGCTTGAGCAGGAACTCTTGATGGTCCTGCAATCTTGTCAGTTCATTAACAGTGTCGTAGGTTACAGTTTGCAAAGCTTGCTGTTGCATGTCATCAATCTGCTCGCCGTACGGATCTGTTTCGGTTTCTCTTGTGGATAAATCTTTACGCAATGTTTCTAAACTGTTGCGATGATTCAACGCATCTTCAAGTGTGTCGTAAAAAACAGTAGGCGCTGAGCCAAGCTCTCCAAGATCGTCTAGCTCGTTTTCATGTTCACTACATTGAGTATCATTGGCCAAGGATTGAAGTGCTAGTTCTTGTAAGTTTTTTTGTTTTTCGTTGCGTATTTCATCTTGCTTGTGATCATGAATGTCTTGACCACACGCATAGCACTTGTGATCATCTAGCGAAGCAATATCCTTTTTTAGTTGACTAATTTGCCGCTCTAGTTTTACCTGATCACTGTTGATACTTTTGATCCAACGATTGGCTTCGTCAATTTGTTTTTTCTTCAAATAAAACGCATCAAGGTCACGATGACTTTGGATTTCAAGATCAATATCAATGTGTTCCAGGCTATTAATTGCAGTTTGTAAATTAACACAATCTTCTTGTTGCTTCTTGCCCCATAAGATTTGACGTTTTTTCAAACTTTCAATTTGTTCTTCAATACGTTTGTTGGCTTCTTGCACTGCTCGGATACGCATTTCTTCTTGTGAAATAGCATCTTTGGTTGCACGATTTAATTCTTTAATCTTGTCAGCACGTTCACTCAATAGCGTAATGCCCAGTAATTGCTCGATAATAGCACGTTGATCATTGGCTTTCAAACTCAAAAACGGTTCAGTATAAGTGTTCAATGCTAAAATGTGTTTGAACATTTCATGACTCATACCCAGCAATGTTTCAATGGCATGTTGTGTTTCTCTGCTGTCGCCCTGAGCATTGTCATCACTTTCTTGTTCTTTGTGATTGACATAAAATTTCAAGATGCCTGGTTTACGACCACGTTCAATGCGATAGTCTTGTCCGTTAACACTGAAATCCAAACATACCAACATGTGTTTTGCATTAGTTTTGTTCACAAGATTGTCTTTGCGAATATTACTCAGTGCTTGTCCATACAACGCATAACTTAGTGCGTTGATGATTGTGGTCTTACCAGTACCGTTTCGGCTACCATCGCCACCAAGATCTAAGTTCTCGCCTAGTACCAGTGTAAGGTCGCTGCGGTCAAAGTTCACGGATTGTGTAGCATTGCCCACACTGAGGAAATTCTTTGCTGATATGGATTTTATTTTAAACATGCTTGATTATTATAACACATCACGTATGAAAGTATCAAGACCTTTGGTCCCAAAATTATTCATATAGTGATCAAAATTATAGTCTGTTATGCTCTTGGCTTTGAAATAAAAATCTTGTAGTTCCCCTGGAGACATTGTACAAAATCTTTTTAGTTCTTGAACAGCGGCATCGATACGATTGGCCACAGTTGGCAACTGATCATATTTTTCAGAGATCAAATGATCAAATGTTCTAAACCCACAATTGTGCAATGTGGCCAATGTACCCAAGCCGCCTATGATAATAAATGGTCGTTTGGTCAAGATTGCCTTGGCTGTTTTTTCTGTAATAAAACTGTGAGGATATTCGCCTACAGTTTCTGTAACCACGTTCCACAATGACTGTTGCAAAAATGCAGGTTGATAACGCAATCCTGGATCTTTGATTCCCCAGGGCATGCCCTCCACAGCCGGATGTTTCTGTGTAAAAAACACATGTGGTCTATTGGCATGATACATAGCGTGTTGCTCGGGGGTCAATATTAATGCATCATTGATACGTGTGGCAGGATAGGCAGTTCGTAAATGCATACCACGTGGAACTTGATGTTTGGCTGGAAACTTCTTTTTATTGGTCAAATGCACAATGGGTGAAAAGTCAGGGTGAAAAGTGACCATGCCATGATTTAATATATTTTCCTTGTACAATTGACAAAGCGTGTATACTCGATGCATGCGAGGTTGACCATTTAAACACACATAAGGATATTGTATTTGCTCAACATTGCTATCAATGGGTTGTATAACCCGTGGTTGGGGAAGCCATTGATATGGCATAAACTTGACTTGCATATTGGGCAAGTTAAACAATTGTGACAATCTAACTGTTTCTTGCTTGACAGTGGGTTGAGAAGTTAACAATATTGTGTATTCAGTGGGTATGTTTAACTCACTATAAATTTTAAACAAATTCCAAAGTGTAAAACCGTTAGCATCGGGTGATGTGTAATAATCAGTTTCACGATGCAGTATCACAATACGTTGATTGGGTGCAAATGTAAAATTTTCAAACTTTTTAAATTCACTGTACAATTGATCCAAGTCTAGGTCTAGATCATCAATGCCCAGATCACACCAATACAATATTTCGTATCGATTGTGCAGTGCATTAACAATGTCTGGCCAGACCTGGGCATCAATATTGTTAATTACTATTGCCATTGGTCAGATTATTAATGCATTTTTCTATGGTTTGATCAACTGATTGAAATTGCTGAATTCCAAAAGTTGAGATTAACTTTTTGATTGATGGCAATCGAACCTGTACATCGTTTTGATACTGCTTGACTGTTTCAAATAACAATTTTTCAGTACCACCACTAAATGTATATATTTTCTCAGCAAGTGCCCGCATGCTAGTTGCTTCAGGATTGGCAATGTTAAATGCTTGGTTCACAGCCTGTGAGTTAAAACTATAGTTGGCAATAATTTTTGCAACATCATCAATCCAAGTAAAACATCGAATTTGATTGCCACTACCAATAATAGGCAACGGATTAAGTTTGTTTAACACAATGTTGGTCAAATAATCAGCAATGACATGACTAAACCCCTGTTCTTTCATGGCACGTTCGCTAGGGTTTACAATATTAAACGGTCGCCAGATAACATAATCAAGCCCATACTGTTTGTGAAATGCATGACACATGCGTTCGCCCACAAACTTACTAAGACCATAGTCAGTCAGTGGTGCAGTTGATCCTGTAACCATGTCCTCGGTCAATGGATGATCGATATCTTGTACACAACTCTCATACACCATACTAGAACTTATATAAACCACATGTTTGACTTTGTGTCGAACGGCACTGTGTAGTAGATTACCTTGCACAGTAGTATCATCGGCTAGTATATCTGCGCAGTAGTGATTGAATCCGCCAACTCCGTACAGTTTGGCTGCAGCCAAAAACACTACATCGAATCCTTGACACAAATCTTGCACAGCATTTCGGTCGGCAAGATCTTGTACAATCAACTTGTATTCAATATTGGCTAACTTTGACTTGTGCCCGTGTCGATAAAGATTGTCAACACCAACTACTGTATGTCCTTGTGCCAATAACAGTGGGATCACAGCCTGCATGAGGCTGCCTTCGCTACCGGTAACTAATATTTTCATTTTAAATGATGTTGGTTATCTTGTACTATTGCACGAAAAATTTGCAAATGAGATAGTTCTAATTCATCTACAAATGTACTAAACGCCTGTGCATCTTTAGGCAAACACACACCCGAAAATCCACGATAGTACTTACTACAGTTTAAGTAGTCAGGGGTAATACCGGGACGTTTAATAATGGCATTTAAAATTTGTTGATAATCAGCTCCTAGTGCTGTGGCAACTTCATAAATGCCATTGGCAAACACAATGCGCAATGCATTGAACAAATTGCTAAAGTATTTGGTTATTTCTGCTTCTGTGGGAGATATTTGTACCACGGACTTTGGCAAGTGACTATGACATGAAACAACAGTATTGTAAATTGACTTGCTGGCTGTGCCAACTATTAATACGTCATTGTGATTTACAAAATCGGCCAGGGCACTTTGAGCACGTAAAAATTCAGGCACAAAGCAAATGTTTAAGTCAGGGTACGATTCAATTAAACGTTGCGTAGTGCCAGGTATCACAGTGCTTTTGATAGCAATAGTTCCTGAGTACTTGAGTGAGTGCAAACTTTCCATTGTGGCATCAACTTGGCTGGTGTCGCATTTGTTGTTGACGGTGTTTGTGGGCACACAGATATAAACAATTTCCGAATCAACCAGTTGGTCTAGCGAAGTATCAGTATGTACAATGTCATAATGTACAACATTGTGGCCAATCTGGCTAAAGCCATCACGCAATGCCCGCCCTACTACACCTAGCCCAATTATACCAATCTGCATCAAAGACTCCGGTAAATTTCTAACAACAGCTTTGGATCAAACGAGTTAGAATCAATTGCGGTAATTTGTTGAACAACAATTTGATCAACACTTTCAAATTTGATTTCTCCAGGAGATAAATCCTGTGATACTTCGAGATTTTTTGTGGGTATCAAACTCATTTCTCGAATTGCATACTGACGCATAAATGTTTCTTTGATAAAGTTTGCTTCTTCATAAGAAATATCAATGTCTAACTGCACTCGAACATGCATGTTGTTAGATAATAGTGTTTGTTTTTCGTCTAACAACTGACTGAGCTTGTACACACGATACAACGGTTGATTGGGCCAGGCATGATATATTGGCTCTTGACCCCATTCTAAGATGGTTAGACCACGTTCATCGTCCCCGGCATCGGCATAATTGTGTGGGAAGCAATTACCAATGTAGGTAATGTTCTTTTTGGTTTGACGTTTGTGAAAGTGTCCAGTAAACACATGATCAAAATTATTAAAATCTTCTCTGCGCACTTCACCGTGATCCGGCATCTCTATCATGGCATTCATCAGGTACCCAGGCAATTCAAAATGTCCAAACATATATTTGCCTTTAAGCTTAGGTATGCGCTTGTGGTCATCACCGCAGAGCCAGGGGGCAATAACTACATCGCCACTACTAAACCAATCGTTGCAGATTTCAACGTTAGGGAGGTGACGAGCCCATTCAACACTTTGAATATCACGTTTGTCCCGATAGTACAAGTCGTGATTTCCTGGAATAAAGTAAACACGTTCAAAGTTTGCATTCATGTGCTCCAGGGCTAGTAGGCTGTAGTTAAGTGTGACAATATTTAAACTTGATCGATTGTTGTGCCAGTCACCAAGGAACAAACAGGTTTCGCACCCTTCCTCTAGAGCCTTAGTTGTGGCCCATTTAACAAATGTCAAACAGTCCTCGTTGTGTACGGTACTGTTTGATTTAAGACCAAAGTGGATGTCAGTAAAGATTGCGGCTTTTTTGAATAGATTCATATGTACAGTATATGATATTTAACCACAATACCACAAGCAGTATGGTGAAATGTCATATTATGTAGTTGGCTAGTTCCAATGTGGAGGTGGGAAAAACAGAAAGTTGGTCACATTGCAATTCCTTACCTTGTTTACGCAATGCACATTGTATCCACGCTTCGGTAATCAATGTTAGATCTGATTGCTCCCACTCAAAATTCTGTTTGCGATCAATTGCTGTTAGTATTGAATAGGCAAGTGAGTCCTGAGTTAAAAACTTTTGAGTTTTTAAATTTTGATAGTGAATATCCAGTATGCTATTGACATCTTTGGTCCAGGTTAGATTACAAAACTTTTTAATGTGTGCTAGGGTTTCAACGGGACGATACAACAAATCGTTAAGATAAACAAAATGGCACCGACTATGGTGCAATTGATTTGGCAAAAACCATTCTACTTGTGATTCCCAACTAGAAAAAACATTAAAACTCAAATATTCTCTTATAATAGCACGGTCAATCTCTGCAAGTGGTGTACTGGGGTCGACCGCAAAGTTATTATACAGATCATCTTTGTTGATATATTTTAACGGACCACTCCATAGATCATTCCATATTTTGTACATGTAATTGTTGACATTCAACAAGTACGATCCTGGGTCAGGGTACGCAATTAACAGTTGGCTAACTTTGGGCAAAATTATTTTTTCAATATTATAAACTGCTGATTCTGTTTGATATATTTTTGGATGTATGCGAAACAATTTTGGAATCTGATTGTTTGATAACTTGTTAAATTCTTTTAAAGAGTAACCAGAAGTCATGTCACTGTAGTTTGAAGTGTGTTGTGCTACATTTTTTTCAAACTCATGGCTGGTTGTTGCACTAGTTAAAGGAGACATGATTGGAAAATCGGTAGTTAATGTAAAAATTAACCAATGTAAATAGGTGCCATAACTGCCGCCGTTGTAAACAATACCAATTGAAGAACTCATGTTGCTACACAGTTATAGATCTAGCAGGATTCTCTAACAAGTAGTTGACAGCACCTACCACAGTTTCGATTGTGTGTCCAGAATCGCCGCCCATACGACTTTGAAACTGACTGGGTTCAAGCAAACTATATCTCCCAATCACCTTGGCTTGTTGTATACCTTTGATAAAGTTGCTTACAGCATGCTTGCTATTGTTATATGTAAGTCGGTTAATGTCAACACCAGGCCAACTGGTCCAGTTGGCAGCATGACTTGACACCACAATAACATGTCCAGAGTAGTCGTTGGTTACCAATTGCGACGTAATATAGCACGGTGCTACAGTGTTAACAGTCCACATATCCCACATATCTGTGTTGTACAATCCAGCAGTAAACAACACGTTATCAAAACTCATGAGTTGTGTGATCAACTGATCACATTGTGATTTTTGCACAAGGTCGGTGTGTCTTCGCCCAAACATTGTAACAGTGTATTGATCTTGCACAGCATCAGCTATAGCCTGTGCTAAATCACCATCACCAACAATTGCTAGATTCATGCTGGTATCATCCTATTTAAATTTTGATAACTTGTGGTGATACCTTGACTACGTATACCACACTGATTGGCACACCGTGCTAGTCGTGTACCACTCGACCAGGACGCAGACACGGCACTAAAAAACGCACCTGTTAATATATCTTGTAGTGGTGTATGGTTAAGATTGATGGCATTGAATCCACCGGTGCGTTCTATCATGTCAAACATTTGCTTTTGATCAGGGTGTGACTCAGCTTCAAACCCGTATAATCGATCCAGCAACCAACCACACGGCAATACATAGCCTTGTGCAGACACATGAAAGTACCCTTTAGTCTGCGCATCGCATTTGATATCGATGCTTTGTAGGTACTGATCGTATGTACCGTATTCTTTAGATACTGCAACATAGTTGTCTAACATTTGATTTCGATACTGAGGATTAGTTGGCGGCTGCAACCAATGAATCACTTGCTGTTGACGATTCTTTACAGGAAACTGATCCAGTAATTGATGTGTTCGATCCACAAAACGCACAGTGGGTTTGAATGCAAAGTCAGCGCAACCCAGTTCTTGACTGAGCTGTTGTGCTTGTGCAACTTGATGTTCGTTGTGTTTGAACACTATAAAACTCCACACACTCTGACCACCTGCTTGATTAAATGCCTGCAAGTTCTCAACAATCTTGAACCACTTGGTATCTTTTCTATACAAATGATTGGTATCTTCAAGACCATCAATGCCCCACATCACTCGATCCTGTGGCCTAAGAGTTTGTCCCAGTTCACGCCACCATTTTTTACTGCGCAAACTGCCATTGGTACTGATCACAATGCTGGCATCAGTTGATGCATGCAGCCAACGAACAATATCAATGAGATCACGATGCATGGCCGGCTCACCGTATGTGCCAATCAATCTAACAAGTTGTATGTTTTGCAAAAAATCCACAGAGAACTTTTCCTGCAACCAGGACAGTGGCAAATCATTTAAAGGTAGAGTGGGCCACACAGCGCCACCATGGTCATTCCTGGGGCACTGTGGACATGATGCATTACATCTTGATGTAACTTCTAGTTCAAATGATGTTGGCGGCTGAACATACATTGTGAATCAATCACTTGTCTTCGGCAGCAACAGGTTCAATTTCAATTATTGTGCCTGGGTTGGTAATTATCACTTCAGAACTGAGATTTTTCTTGCCGGCATTTTGTCGAGTCCACGAAGGATTCAAGCCATTGATTTCCAAGATGTCGTCTCGAATGTTTTGCATTTTTTTCTCGATGTTCAACACACGAGTAAAGCTATTAGTGATAGCGGCAGTATAATACGCAAAAGGGTTCTGCGATTTTGATTCATCGAACTGGAGTCCGATTTGACTGAGTTGTAGCAAGGCTTGCCCTCGCATTTCTTCGTTGTAGGTGTATCCACGCCAGTTGCTCCTTGTAGCATATCTTTCACACAGTTTCATAAACATTGTGGCCAGCTTGCGAGTCATGTTGCCATGATCACGTGAATACTCGCCAGTTTCTGCATCGCCCTTCCAGTGGCTCTTGCCCACAAGAAACGGCTCTTTGTTTTCATCAATTCGATATTGAAAAAACGGGGGGAAGTTAACACGAACATGCACTGGATCCAGTATGGGTTCGTCGATCAAGTCTTCTAATGGATCCTCTGGGGGTAATTCTTCAAACCCCAAAATGTCTTCAATTTTCTTTTTCTTGACCACAGTTTTTGGTACTTTTTTGGGAGCCATGGGTATGTGTTCCCATGTCATGATCCTAAACACCAGGTCAGTGTTGGGAATTTTTTTCTCATCCACAGCTTGCCCTGATTCTTTTGTGAGACGGGCCGCACGATTGCGTCTAGCTTCGGCCACAGTTCGCTGATTGATCTTGCTGACATTGGGTAAAATAATATCGTACTGATGATCAAGATCACGATCACGATACCAACAATAGGTGTTTTTGCTGTGGTGAATTTCTTTTAAGATATCTCGATTGTTGAGATAATTGACTTTTGCAGGTGGTTTTGGTAGTAATGACATCGGTTGTCGCATCTCCTAGGTTGTACTTATTGTAGCACAAACGCAACAGTTGTCAACCTTTTTATAAACTATGCCGTTTATTTTCTAGGTAAATATTACAAAGGTACACAACACATGGGTGACGATTTTTTCAGTAGCTTTAGCTATAGCTATGGCACATATGATTTCAATACTGGCTTCAACTCAATAGGCGGTTCGGGTTATGCTGGACAAAATGTCACATTTCAAAACACCACTGTGTCGGGATTTGATGGATTTACATCAAACCCATTTATTACCAGCTCAACAACAACAGGATTTACCCAAGATCAAACCATTGTGGGCACAGCAAACTACCAAATTGGTGTTGACTATACCAACAATGCTGTGTATGGATTTGCTAACCCCAACACCGGCGGAGCCCAGTCACTGACCTTGGATAACACTTATTATAACATTCAGGCTGGATCTGACGCATACTTGACAACGCAGTTCAACACCCTGGGTTCTATTGCCGAAATTCAAACCCTGACTGCCACAGTGATTGCCAACACACAAGGTGTGGATGACACATATCCTATATCAGACACAATTGACAACACCATATTGATCAGAGCTGATGATGGACAGTCACTTGATGTGCCGCTGTCAATTAATCAGTTTAATGTAAACATCAAAACAGCAGAATCAACCACAGTTGCTGACAGCACTGCTACTGGATTGTCAACAACCACACAAGCACAACTAGATCTAGCACTGGAGACTGAATTTTTAAATCTTGTGCTTTCCAGCCCTAATTTAGCCACTGCCGCTGGCCGTAGCCTAGCAATTCGAAATGCAAATCAGGCAGATAATTTACTAGAAGCTGATGGGAACGGATTTACACTAACCACTCAAGAGCGTAGAGAATTAGAAAAGATTGTTGATTTTGGACTGCAAGTTGCAATTACCACAAGAGATACCCTTAACCTAGCACAGGATGTAATCAACACTGTGCGAAACTTGTCAATTAATGATTCATTATATCCAGAGACTCTAAAAGCAACCAAGGAAGCATTGATCAACAATTTTTATGATCAACTCACTCCAGCAGAAAAATCTATAATTAACGACTCTGGAATAGGCAGGACATTTAATACTCTCATAGGTGATGTTAACAATTCTGGTCAAACAATTATAGGAATATCAAACATAAGCCTGGTACCTTACACTGTGGCCGATAATACCCTGGAGCTAGGCACCACGCAACGTATTACTGATGCCCTGGTTGCACAATACATCAGTCAAAATGGCAGCATAACTGAAGAACAAGTCCGGGCCATTGAAAATTTAGTACTGACACAAAACGCAATCAACATTCAAAATCTTGTGGCAGCCAACATTGGTGTAGCAGATACAGAAATAAACCTTAACTTAATCAGGAATGTCAGCACTGATGCAGTAACAGATACGACCTTGCCCACTACAGATCAGGGTGACACTGAAATTCAAACTGTAGAAGTCACGGCCAACACCAGTGTGTCTAAAGCCATTAGAGACTCCCTGGGACTACCCAATCAAGGACCTATTCTTGAAAAACTAATTGACAAAGCTATTACTCTAGCATTAAATCAAATACCTGGATACCCTCAAATCAACAGTGCAATTGGCACAGCAAACAAAATTGTAAAAATTGGCGATATCGTAACCAATGTTGACCTATCGCCAGCAGAGACAGCATTAGCCTTGGCAAGACTTTTTGTGCCACAGATAAATCTTGTGGTACAAGGTTATAATCTTGTTACTGGTGGTGGCAGCGGTGGCGCAGCCGAAATTCTAGAACCCATCCCGGTAAACACCGCGGTTGATGCACAAGCAGGTGGTGCAGGCGAAGAAGAAGATCCTCCACCGGGTAGTATTGGTCCTGTTGCAGTTGACACCAATACGGATCCACAGGCTGGCAACAACACTACAACTAGTGTTCCGGCTAGTCAAGTAATTTCAGTAGCTGAAGGAGTTGGTGGAAATTATTCAGCTGTGTACAATCCAGCACAAGGAACATACAGCGTAATAAATGACGACACTGGTACTGTGGTGGTAGCTGGGCTAACACAAAATCAAGCCACTACCGCTGCCGTTGCATACTCTTCAGGCAACACTTCTGATATTGATATAAATGCCCCGGTGCAAAATGCTAGCCCGGCTGCAGTTACCAACTCACAAGATCCCAGTTTGTATCCCAATGGATTGCCATACGATGATGATGGTAACTTAAATCCTGGCTGGAGCCTGGATGAAAACAACAATCCTGTTTTTGTTGGCGGGGATTTTGTTGAACCTGCCACACAAGCATCGGCCGCTGCCTCCATTGCTGACGCTTCTAGAGTACTGGCATTAAAAAATCAAGCCAATTCTCAGGCTGCAATTGCCGCACAACGAAAACAGGCCAACGAAGGTGACTGGCGTGTTAAATTGCGCCTGGCCGAGGGTGCTGATTACTTGTATAGTGATCCCAGGATAAATGAAAATGGTGTGTTATGGCCGCTGACTGTTACAAACGGTGTGGTATTTCCGTACACACCGCAAATCAGCACCAACTATGCTGCCAACTACAATCATTATGATCTTACACATTCTAACTATCGCGGCTATTTCTATCAAAACAGCTATGTGGACGAAGTCACTATAACTGCAACATTTACAGCACAGGACACATCAGAAGCCAACTACATGCTGGCAGTAATTCACTTTTTCCGCAGTGTGACAAAAATGTTTTATGGTCAAGACGCCAATCGTGGACAGCCGCCGCCCTTGGTTTTCTTGCAAGGACTAGGCGAGTTCCAGTTTAATTTGCATCCTTGCTTGGTGCGTAGCTTTAGCTATAACTTGCCCAATGATGTGGATTATATACGTGCTCGAACAGTCAGCGTTGATGGCACCAATTTGTTAGGGCGCAGAGATCGGTCTAACCTGCCCAGTGGACCCAGCTGGTTGAGCAATCTGAGATTGGGCGCTGCCGGCTTGCAACCTGGTGGAGTGAACCCGCCACCAGCACCACCTACCCTGGGAACAACATTGCCAACATATGTGCCCACTAAATTAGATATGACTATTACATTGTTACCAACACAAACACGCAGTCAAGTCAGCAAACAGTTCAGTCTCAAGCAGTTTGCCAACGGTGACTTGGTCAAGGGAGGATTTTGGTAATGGCTGAATACACAAGCACCAGTCCTTATTTCTTAACACCATATACCACGTTTTATCTAGATCCCATGGTCAACAGACCTATACCTAGAGAAAACGATGATGTATTTTTCAAAATAAATCAAACATATCAGTACAGACCTGATTTGTTGGCATTTGACCTTTATCAACAACCGGGTCTATGGTGGGTGTTTTATCAACGCAACCCCAACACACTCACAGCGCCACCTTGGGACTTCACAACAGGTGTCAGTATCTATCTACCTACACTGGCAAATCTGCGCAACGCCCTGGGATTTTAATCAATGGCCACTATCCAATCTCTAGAAGCAGAACGAGCACGACTCTTAGCACGACGAGATGTGCTTGCCGCGCAATATCAAGCAGGCAATACTTCAGTTGTAACAGAAATACAAGACATAAACATACAACTTCGAGCAGTGGTCCTAGCAATTGAATCGCTAATTGCCGCCGGACCCCCAGTTAGTAGCGGGCAAGAACTAGCAAATGCACAACTGGCCAGAGACGACAGGGCTAGTATACAAAACCCACCAACTCCGCCGGGCACAACCACAAGTGATTCTGCCGCTGGCAACGACACAACATCTCCCCCAAATACATTCACAGTTGGTACCGATGGTAGATTTCGTAGCTCAACTGAAACACAGGCCAATCCTGCGCCCACATCACTGCCTGGCCCTGCTGGGTATGGTTCAGGTGCACAGGTGCTCGGTGGACCCACAGGAACAAACAATGCTGATGCAACACCAACAAATTCACCAGGAGTTGGTGCACCTGGAGAAGACTCATCGTCGGCAGCACCTGCTAGTTCAGGTACCGAAGGAACAGGTACAGGCAGTAATGATGTTGTCACACTGGTCAACAAAACGGCACGAGCCATTGTGCCACAGCCCAATGCATTAGATGGCTTGGCCAACTACACTTACAGTGCCAGCATTTATCTCATGAGTCCAGAAGACTATCAGCGACTCATGACCACAGGAAAAAAGTATCTTGCTGGATATCAACTGTTGATGCAAAGTGCAGGGGCTCCACAGCAGTCAGGCTTCACAGCAGACCCCAATATACAAAATGATGGCGGCGAAGTCAACGGCGGTGTAAGTTTAACGCAAGGTCGCAATCAATATTTTCCATTAGATTACTATCTAGACGACATTCAACTCACAAGCTTAATTCAAGGCAAAGGTACTGGTGGCGCACACAATGTAACAGAAATGAAATTTAGAATTGTTGAGCCAAATGGTATTACATTGCTTGACAATTTATACAATGCCACACATCAGTACATCACCATGGGCGGTGGAGCCAGTAAAAGTGTCACTGCCAGCAACTATGCCGCACAGAATTATTTGTTGGTGTTGAGATTTTATGGGTATGATCAAAATGGCAATGCAGTGATCACTCCTGACACAGCAGACCCTGCTGGCCGTAGCGATAATCGAGCCATTATAGAAAAGTTTGTTCCATTTCAGTTTACCGGTATCAAATTCCGTATAGCCAATCGTCTTACCGAATATGAATGCACAGCAGTTTGTCCCCAGAACGTTATCGGCACTGGACAGGGCCGAGGTGTTATACCTTATAACATTGAAATAACTGGTACAACCCTGCAAAATTTGTTCAATGGAAATATAAACTATACCAAACCCGGAGTAACAGCTTCTCCAGACAAGGCAGCGGCTGCACCCAACCCCACACTAAACAGTGGTCTTGTTCAGGCCCTGAACAAGTTTCAAGCAGAACAAGTCACAAGCAACACATATGATGTGGCCGATAGATACAAAATTATAATTAGTCATCCTGAAATTGCCAACGCCAGTATTGTACCACCAGGTCAAATTAATCGCTTGGCAGCACCCATGGTTGATGCAACCACTGCGGCACAGGCCAAAGATGGCACCAAACAAAGCATGAGCAACAATGCCAAAACAGTCAGTGCCACTGCTGGTATGAGCATTGTGCAATTCATTGATCTTGCTATACGCAGTAGTGATTACATCTACAAACAACAAACCAAAATCATTGACAAAGATGGCAAAGTAATACCACAAGGCACAGGGGCTCAAGCATTTGCATGGTACAGGATTGGCGTAGAAGCCAAGCCCATTAAAAAAGATCCCAAACGCAATGATGATGCCTATGAGATCACTTATGAGATTGCACCTTATGCCATTAATGATATCAAGAGCGAATATTTCCCCAAAGGAAAATTTCGTGGCGCACAGAAAAAATACAATTACTGGTTCACTGGAGAAAATGTATCCATACTGAATTTTGAACAAGATTTTAACTATCTCTATTATATCACAGTGAACAGTCGACAGTCTCCACAGACAACTAAGAATACATCTGACTATCGAGAAATAGAAAAACGATTGTTTGCACCCAACAGTCCTCAAACCAATCAAGGCGAAAAGGGTAATCGTAATGAGCCTGGTGCCAACGCCGCAGACTACTTGTACAGCCCAGCCGACCAAGGTCGAGTAAAACTTACAATTGTGGGTGATCCTGCTTGGATACAACAAGGTGAAGTATGGTCTGGTGTACGCAGTACCAAGAAAGTTGATAACGAAAATTACGATGCATATTTTGATGCATTTTTACCTGATGGCACAATAAATTTTGATGCACGTGAAGCATTGTTTGAAATCAATTTCAACAAACCAGCTGACTATGACCTACAGTCGGGTGTTATGAAAGTTTCTGGCACAAATGTTAAATCACAAAGTTACATTTACAAAGCTACAATTGTTACCAGCAATTTCCGACAAGGAAGATTTACACAAGAACTAGAAGGAGTTTTGTTGATATTTCCTGACCCAATTGCTCAAGTAAAACAAGACGCTGTCACAACTACCACAACCACAACCACAACTGAAAATCAGTCTGCTGCCGAGACAGCTAGACTTGAACGACTGGCATCTGCAGCCAATGGATTACCATCAATACCAACTACTTCAGTCACAGGTACAAAACCCACATCATCTCTGGCCAAGGGAACAGATCAAATTTTAAGACCTCCTGCAGTTGTAGTACAACCAACCCTATCTCAATTGCAAGCTAGTCCTGCGTATATCACAGCTCGTCGTGGAGGTGCAACACCTGCGGCAGCTTTAGAAATTGCTAGGTCTGCGTTTGCGTCGGGCACCAACAACTACGCAGGTGAGGCGTTGCCAGGTATCAGAATCACTACCAACAACGGCATAGTGAAAGATCAATAAGAGTTAACCAATGTCAAATAATATTCAACGCAGTCAAGGCCGTGGGAGCAGTTACAAATTTGATCGTGGGGGTATGCCCACAGAGTTTGGTCCATACATTGGTGTTGTCAAAAACAATGTTGACTCTGCACGTAGTGGACGACTACAGGTTTACATAGAACAATTTGCCGGTAAAGATCCTGCAAATAAAGACCTTTGGCGTACTGTGATGTACGTTCCACCTTTTTATGGAGTAACACCCAGAAACAATGCATCTAGCAGTGCTGGCCCTGGTAGCTACAAAGGTAATCAACAAAGTTATGGCATGTGGTTTACCCCACCCGACATTGGCACTCAAGTTATTTGTTTCTTTGTAGCAGGAGATCCAAATCAAGGTTACTATATTGGATGTGTGCCCGAGCCAGGTTCAACACACATGATTCCTGCTGTGGGTGCTACTGGAAAATTTGTGTCCAAGAACGCTGCCATGACAGCAGAAATTGACACTGCCAATGCCAAACAATTGCCTGTGGTAGAAATCAATAGTGAAAACACTGCCACATATGATAATCCAAGATTTTTTGCACAACCCAAACCTGTACACGATTATGTGTATGCTATGTTGTACAATCAGGGTTTGCTGGGAGATTATATTCGTGGACCAATTTCTTCCAGTTCGCAACGTGAAAGCCCCAGTGCAGTATTTGGTATGTCAACCCCAGGCCGTCCCATATACGAAGGTGGCTTGCTGGACAAAGACATCAAGCAACAGCTAGACTCGGGCAAACTTAAATTTACAGATGTTAGAATAGAAGGTCGTCGAGGAGGTCACAGCATAGTCATGGATGACGGTGACTTGATTGGTAGAGACAATCTTATACGAATTCGCACCGCCAAAGGTCATCAAATCACCATGAGTGATGAAGCTGATTGCTTGTATATCATTGCTGCCAATGGACAAGCTTGGATTGAACTAGGCAGCGAAGGTACAATAGATGTCTACAGCACAAACTCTGTAAACGTTCGTAGTCAAGGTGAAATTAATTTACACGCTGATAAAAATATCAATATCAATGCTGGCGAAAATCTCAACATACGCGGCAAAAATATTCAAATTGAAAGCCAAGAATCTATAAAACTTTCCAGCACAACTGATTTTACAATTTACAGTAAAACCAAAGTGGGTGTTCTTAGTGATGGCACTATTGCATTGCAAAGCGCACAGGGCGGTTGGAAAGCATCGGGTGCACTGAGTTTTAAAGCACAACCTATCAACCTCAACAGCGGCGCGGCTCCTGAGAGCGTGGATGCACCCAAACCCATAACTGAATACACATTAGATGATACTAAATTAACTGATACTGGTTGGCAAGTTGAAGCAGGTGCGTTGGAATCTATTGTGCCACGAGCACCCACACACGAACCGTATCCTTATCATAACAAAGGAGTACCAGTATCAGTTAGTTTTGAAGCAGACTCTAGCACTCCTGCATCTCCTGCGGTGACCAAAGCACTGGCGCCCACTGCAACGCAAGCAGTCACAAATCCGGTAACAGCGTCAGCAGTATTGACTACACCAATTGCGTCGGCCAAGGTTGGAGATTTGAACAAGGCAGAAGTAACAGGACTACTTGCACAGGCCAAAACAGCCACAAATCAGGCATCAACAGCAGTCAGTGTGGACAAGGGAATAGGACAGTTTGGGTTCACACCTGCAAAATTAGAAGCTTCAAAGTTTCTTAAACCTGGAACGCTGGCCCAATTAAACGCCGCACCTGTGCCTGCTCCCACTGCGGCTGACGCGGCCGAAGCCAAGCGCATCAATGCCACTGGGGGCAATGTTACTGCTCAACAAGTTGCACAAAGCAACAAAATTAATGCCATGTTGGCATCTCCTACAGTATGGACTGGTGCAAGTGGCGTCATCAGTTTAACCAGTTTGTTGGGCAATGATAAACTACAAGTTAACACTCAACAAGCATTGATGAACACCACATTGCAGGGCTTAAAAACATCTGGAATTGCCACAGGCAAAGAACCACTGTCTTCCTTATCGGCATTGACAGGCATGGCCACAGCGTATGGTGTTGGAGCAGTAGCCAGTCTAGTTAAAGGGACAGCACCAAATAATCTTAAAACAAACATGTTGAATACAGCAAAGAGTGCGCAATTCTCTACAAAATTTGTTGAAGATAAAGTGGGAGAATTTGCTGGTTTTGCAAAAACACCAAACAACGAATCTAATACAGTAAATCGTGACGCATTGGATGCTAAAATTGTGGCAGTATTAGATGATCAAAAAATTGACCCACCTAATTATAAGCCAATAGAACGTACATAAATATAGTCATGCCTACATTCATTGGATTCAACACAATAGATCAATTTAAAAAGTTCACACTTACTGATTTTGAACTGATAAAACGTGATCTTTCCAACGCATTTAACATACAACAGGGCGAATTACCTGGACGTCCAGGATATGGAACCACATTGTGGAGTTATGTGTTTGAAAATCAAACACCCACAACAATGGCGTCAATACTAGCTGAAGTACAGCGTGTGGCAGGTGGAGATCCTAGAATATATATTTCTGATACTCAAGTATACCCACAAGACAACGGTGTACTGATTGAAGTTCAAGTACAAGTTGTATCCAGCAGTACGGCTGAACGCCTGGCGATTTTCTTTGATCAGGAAAGTCGCAGAGCAAGCTTTATCTAAAACTCGGTACTTTATTTGCCACATAAATACTCGAACAGCGAGTAATCATGGCCAAGACCACACGACAAACAGCAATATTTGGGGTAGAGGACTGGAAACGTCTCTACCAAACCTACCGGGAAGCCGATTTCCAGTCCTACGATTTTGAAACTCTACGCAAGAGTTTTGTGGACTACTTACGTCTTTATTATCCAGAAACCTTTAACGACTATATTGAATCAAGTGAATTTATCGCCTTGCTTGATGTTATGGCTTTCATGGGCCAATCACTTGCATTCCGTAATGATTTAAATGCTCGTGAAAACTTTCTAGACACTGCTGAACGTAGAGACTCGGTTGTGCGTCTTGCCAATCTAGTAAGTTACACACCCAAACGTAATACAGAATCGCAGGGATACATCAAAGTAAATTCAATATCAACTACTGAAAGTGTCACTGACTACAACAGTATTAACCTAGCAAACGTCACAGTTAATTGGAATGATCCTACCAACCCCAGTTGGCTCGAACAGTTCACAGCCATCGTCAATGCCGCACTAGTTGATAGTCAAAAATTTGGCCGTCCGGGCAACAAGCAAACTATCCTGGGAGTTGGTACTGATGAATATACCATAAATCTTATTCCTGGATTTCTTCCTGTAATTCCGTATGCATCAATTGTAGATGGCATTAACATGCCGTTTGAAGTGGTAAGTGGCACAAGCATTGGTCGAGAATATGTGTACGAACCTCCACCACAGCCCAATGGTGCATTTAACATTTTGTACCGTAATGATAGTCAAGGATTTGGTTCAGACAACACTGGTTTCTTTTTCTTGTTCAAGCAAGGTGTATTGCAAAGTCAAGACTTTAACTTGTCTGAGGCTATTCCCAACCGAACAGTCAACATCAACATTGAAGGGTGTAACGAGAATGATCACTGGTTATACAAACTAGATGAACTAGGCAGTGTTGCATCAGAATGGAAATTTGTCAGCAATATTTTTGCCGGCGCAGTTGAACAACTGGCTCCTGACCAACGTGAACTCTATAGTATCACAAGTCGTGCCAATGATCAAATTACTTTGACCTTTGGTGATGGCGTATTCTCCAGTGTTCCAGTTGGATTGTTCCGCACTTATGTACGTGCTTCTAACGGATTGCAATACATTATCAATCCTGAGGAAATGCAAAATATTGTTGTACCTATCAGCTACATTAGCCGAGCAGGTCGACTGGAAACTATCACGTTTACATGTGGTATTACAACACCAGTTACTAATGCACAAGCACGTGAATCAATTGACGAAATTAAACAACGTGCTCCTGCACGTTACTACACGCAAAATCGCATGGTCAACGGAGAAGATTACAACAACTTCCCGTTTACATTGTATAACTCTATTATCAAGAGCAAGGCATTAGCACGTAGTTCCACCGGCACAAGTCGCTATATTGATCTTACAGACATCACTGGAAAATATTCCAGCACAAACATTTTTGCCAGTGACGGTGCAATCTATCGTGAAAATGTTTTGCCAAGTTTTGATTTTGCTTGGGCCACACGAAATGAAATTGTAGATGTGATTGTCAACTCAGTAGAACCCACGGTTGCTGGTAGAAGCATGTTGCAGTTTTACTACAAACTTGGCAACTTCCCAAGACCACCTCTCACAGTGTTAAATGCTGGCTGGAGTCAGAGCACTAGTTTAGTAAATGAAACCACCGGCTACTTCTATCAAAACAATGCGTCATCACCATTGAGTATTGGCCCATATACTAGCAATAATGCTCAGTACGTTACTGTGGGAAGTTTGATTAAATTTATTCCACCGGCTGGCAAATATTTTGATGCAACCAACAGACTTCAAACTGGCACTCCAACACGAGCTGATGAAAAACTAGTGATCTGGGCCGCAGTATCTGCAGTAATACTAGAAGGTACTTCTCAAGGGGCTGGTAATTTACCAGACGGCACTGGACCAGTAACTTTGAATAATTTTGTGCCCACGGGCGCATTGGCTGATGTTGTAATTCCTAAATTTGTTGATAATTTGCCCACCAGTTTAGAACAAAGCATGATACAACAAATTGAATTGTATCGTAATTTTGGATTAGGTTATAACAATCTCACTGCCACTTGGTATTTGATTACCAGTACTAACCTAGCACAAGATGCGTCATTTAGTCGCAGCTATGCTCAGAACACACAAGGCTTAAATCTTGATGCGTCATGGCTGGTACAATTCACAACCGACGGCGAAAGCTATGTTGTGATAACTCGAGGACTAGATTATAAATTTGCATCAGTTCTACAAACTCGTTTCTTCTATGGTGGTAGCGGTGAAGTATATGACAGCAAAACTGGTTTAGTCATCAATGATTTTGTTAGAGTATTAAAAACCAACTCTAGACCAGATAGTAACGTACCGTTACCATCTGACATCACAACAGATATCATCGGACAACCAATTCAAAGTGACGGATTTGTCAATGACTACGAAGTTCTTATTAGCTTCCGAGACAGCGACGCCGACGGCATTGCCGATAACCCAGATTTCTTTGATGAAATTGTTGGCATAGTTCCCACAACACCTACTGCAACATCTCCTTGGGTGTTTTTCCAACAAGTGACTGACTTTGACGACCTTGAAAGATATTTGCCATTAGATCCGGGCGTGGTTAATAGTTCGTTTGCTACTAAAGATGCAATTGAAGTTGTCAAAAGCGAATTTGTCAACGGACAAATTTTTTATGCATATCAAAGCGGATTGTTTTACGAGCTTGTGATAACCATTATAAATGGTATTTTACAACGCACGTTGACCGAGCGCACTGATTATAAAACACTAGTTGGGCGCGGTGGCCTGGGATTCCAATATCGGCATAACAGCCCATTGACAAATATTATTGATCCTGGCGTTACAAACATTATTGATATGTATCTAGTGACCAACAGCTACTATACCGAATATCAAAATTATATTAAAGATACCACAGGCACAGTTGCTGAACCAGCACCGCCAACTATTGCTGAACTTTCTACTGCTTACTCAGGGTTGAATGATTATAAAATGATAAGTGACAATATTGTACTAAACTCAGTTGTGTTTAAGCCACTATTTGGAGCCAAGGCACCAGCTGAATTACGTGCAACTATCAAAGTTGTGCGAGCACAAAACACAGTAGTGTCGGATACCGAAATCAAAAGTCAGGTTATAGCCAACATCAACAGTTATTTTAGTATTGACAAATGGGATTTTGGAGACAACTTCTTTTTCTCAGAACTGGCTGCATACTTGCACAGACAGCTGGGATCAATCATAAGTTCAGTAGTGCTGGTACCACTAAACCCTTTAAAAACGTTTGGCGACTTGTATGAAATCCGTTCAGCCCCTAGCGAAATATTTGTCAGTGCAGCCACAGTGGCCGACGTTGAAGTTATTGATGCATTGACACAAAGCAACATACGCAGTCAAACAACCGTATCTGGACTGTACCCAGTGACCACTATAGGAGCCGCAGGCTCAACTATCAGTCAGACTGGAACTGAACCGTTGACAACAAGTGTCACAACTAGTAGTGGTAGCAATAGTAGTGGTGGAGGATATTATTAATGGCATCACGTAGGACAATAGATCTCTTACCAGAAATTTTTCGTACAGACACAAACAAAAAATTTCTTGCAGCAACACTTGATCAATTAACTCAAGAGCCCAACCTCAAACGCACACAAAGCTTTGTTGGCCGACGTGTTGGTCCTGGCGTTAATCCTGCAAACAACTATGTAGTAGAGCCAACAACAACTCGCAGTAACTATCAACTTGAACCAGGTGTAACGTTTTTAAAACCTAACACCACACAAGTTCAAGATACTATTACCTATCCAGGATTTATAGATTCATTGGCATTACAAAATGGCGATGTGACACATCAGGATCGTTTGTGGGAAAGTGAATATTACTCATGGGATCCATTCTGTGACTTAGATAAATTTGTAAACTACAGTCAATATTATTGGTTACCAGGCGGCCCTGAATCAGTTGACGTTGCAGTAGAAGCAGTTCCGTTGAGTGATAGTTTTGATGTCACACGCACTGACATTAGCTATGCTTTTTCAGGTGTGGCTGGAACCAATCCCACAATTACATTGGCTCGTGGTGGCAACTACTCTTTTAATGTTAACCAAGTGGGTTACAATTTCTGGATACAGGCAGCGCCTGGCATCAGTGGCCGGTTGCCTGCAACACCAAATGTCAGCAGCCGTGATGTGTATGGTGTAGTTAACAATGGTGAAGACCAAGGCACTGTGGAATTTTATGTTCCACTAAAAACAACGCAGGACTTTTATTATAATCTTGTTGAGATAACCCCAGTTGATTTAGTAACACCTACTATCAAGTTTAGCCAAGTCAATAATGTTTATGTGGCAGATTTTTTAGCGCAATATCCAACTGGCATTGACGGAATTACTCAACTAAGTGGAAGAACAATTGTTTTTACAAACACCATTCAAGGTGCCGAAGCCGGCGGTTGGCAAATCATCACCGATGACAGCACAGTGGTTGATATTACCATGCAAAGTCAACGCTACAGTGTTTGGAGAATTAACTATGTAACCGGTATCAATGGGTTGCCATACATGCAATTAGAGAGCATTTTATCGGTACCTAATCTTAGACGCTTCCGCATTCTTTACGGTGAAACCTACAGCTCTACACAATTTTACAAAGACGCATCAGGATATTTTGAACAAATTCCGTTGCTTACTGCGGCACAAGATGTACTATACTATCAAGACAGTGCAAATCCAGAACTTTTTGGACAAATTCGATTAGTTGATTCCACAGTCACATTGCCAATTGACATTAATGAAATTATTGGCGCCAAGAATTACACCAGTCCCAATGGTGTTGTGTTTACCAACGGGCTTAAAGTGCAATTCCGCGGTGCGGCAACACCAGCACAATTTCAAAATCTTGAATACTATGTTGAAGGTGTAGGCACAGGTCCGGGTATCACTGCCAGAGTTGGATTTATTAATGGCGAAGCCTACTTTGGTGCATTTCATACTCACCAAGGACAAAAAATGACTGGTTTGATGCATAGTACCACTGTGTATCATCAATACATTTATGACACAATAGAAGAGAGTTTGCTCAACCCAGGTCTTGGCGGGCCCACAGGTGCCGCCATACCACAAGATCCAGTTGCAGGCGCAGCCGAAGGTAATGGTATTTGTTTAATTCCTGCAAGTGCAATGGTCACTCCTGAAACTTATACCAAGAGTGCAGTAACACCTTATGATAGCACAGCATATGATATTGGGGCATTTGATGCCAGCCTAAATGCCCCGCTAATTCCTGACTATCTTACACAAAATCGTGCCAGTGCAGATCGTAACGCCTGGAGCCGTAGTAATCGCTGGTTCCATGTTGATGTTATTAACTACACTGCGGAAATCAATGGTAGCTCTCCAGTGGTCAACAATGATCAACGAGCACGACGACCCATTATTGAATTTCGTGCCAATCAACGTCTTTGGAACAATGGTACACTGGCCAAAGACCCAGTTAACGTAATTGATTTTTCACAAACCGATGCCCTAAGCAATATCAATGGACAAATTGGTTATGGTGTTGATGGATACACATTTCTTGAGGGTACCAGAGTAATATTTGCTGCCGACCGAGATCCTCAAGTGCGCAATCGAATTTATCAAGTGACTTTTATTGATCCCATTAACTCTGGCACGCTGGTAATTGATTTGGTACCCACACTTGATAGTGCACCCTTGATTGAAGAAACAGTGGTCAGCATTAACGGTGCTATTCAACGAGGCCAAACACACTGGTTTGATGGCGTAACATGGCAATTGGCACAACAAAAATCAGGCGTTAACCAAGCCCCGTTGTTTAACGTATACGACAACAATGGTTATAGTTTTGGTGATAGAACAATTTATCCTAGCTCAACATTTATTGGTAGCAAATTATTTGGGTATGCTGATGGCGGCAATTTAACTTTAGACCCTGTGCTGGGGCTAAGTTTACAATATCTCAATATCAATAATGTGGGCGATATTGTGTTTGATAATTATTTTTACAACGACACGTTTGTTTATGTAAAAAACAGCACCAGCTCCGAACTCAATATCAGCACTGGTTTTGTAAGACAATATATTGATCGAATTAGTTTTTCTGACTTACTGGGATGGCAGACAGCAGCCGCACAAAATCGCAGCCGCCAAGTATTTCAATTTACATACACCGGATCAACACTAACGCTAGATGTGCCAGTGGATGTGGATTCCATCTATCCTCCTATACAAATTTATGTTGAAGGATTGTTTATTGATCCTGGCAATTATACCTATAACATTGTTGGATCAACCACAGTAATTACTTTTACAACACAACCAGTTGTTGGCACAATTATTGAAGTTCAGGTAATATCTAATCAAGCAAGTTCTATTGGCTATTATCAAGTACCGTTAAACTTAGAAAATAATGCAGTAAATGGTAACAGTGCTGAATTTACATTGGGAACTGTGCGCACACACTACGAAAGTATAGGACAAAATCTTCGTGGAATTCAAGGACCAATCAATGGTGCCAACAACAGCCGAGATCTAGGTAATATTTTACCTTACGGCATTGAAATTGTACAACATAGTTCTCCTCTAGTATTGCCTGGTGTATTTTTACGACGTCAGCAATATGAGTTGTTTAACTCGCTAAATTACAACAATCAAGAATACAACAAATACAAAGCATTATTATTAGATTTAGCCAGCCGTGGAGATTTTGTAAACTCCACATCAACACAAGTACTGGATGCAGTAACTCAAGAAATTTCTATAGGTCGCAACGAACTGTTCCCGTTCTACTGGAGCGATATGTTGCCAGCTGGTGAAACATATAATCAGTTAAACTATACTGTGACACCCATATCTACTGGCACGTTTGATCTCACACAAGTTTATGATTTTACATCATCTAATTTCCAAAGTGTGTTGGTGTACCTAAACGGAGAAATACTAACACGTGGGCCAGAATACACAGTCACTGATGGCGCCGCAACTGTGGTATTGTCAGTTGCGTTGACCACTGGGGATATTGTTGCTATTCGAGAGTATCCCACAACTTACGGAAGTTTTGTACCTAACACACCCACAAAGATGGGATTGTATCCTGCATGGGAACCAGTGATTTATATTGATGAAAGTTACCTCGAACCCACACAAGTGATTCGTGGTCATGATGGTAGTATTACAGTTGCATTTGGTGACTACCGAGATCAGGTGTTGCTTGAGTTTGAGACACGCATTTATAATAACTTAAAGATTGTATCCCCAATCCCATTGGATGTAGCAGATGTAGTACCCGGACAGTTTAGAACCACTGACTATACACTAGATGAAATTAATAATATTTTACTACCTGACTTCTTGAGTTGGATTGGTTGGAACAAGCTAGACTATACTGCTCAGACATATCTAGCCGGTGATCCATTTACTTACAACTATAGTCAAAGTGGTGATCGCCTTACCAAACAGCCATTGCTAGGTGCGTGGAGAGGGATATACAATTATTTCTACGATACCACAACACCCAATACAACTCCCTGGGAAATGCTAGGTTTCTCAGAAGAACCATCATGGTGGCAAGAACAATATGGTTCTGCACCTTACACGTCGGGCAACTTGGTGTTGTGGGAAGATCTTGAAGCAGGTTTGATTGCAGATCCTATTAACCCTAGAATTGATCCTCGCTATGCTAGACCGGGCTTAACACAGGTTATTCCATCAGGTGATGAAGGCCAGTTACTCGACCCACTTGATGCTGTGGTGGGTAATTTTGATTCCACAAGTTTCCGGCGCAGTTGGGCATTTGGTGATGACGGACCAGTTGAATCAGCATGGCGCACTAGTTCAGCATGGCCGTTTGCTGTGATGCGTTTGTTGGCACTAACAAAACCTGCACAATTTTTTAACTTGTTTGTGGATCGTGATCGTTATGTGTACGATGATGCACTAGAACAATATTTGTGGGACCAACGTTATCGTATTGTTCCAGAAAACATTCAACCACTGTATGGTAATGGTGTGAGTCGAGCCAGTTACATTAACTGGATCATTGATTACAATCGACAACGTGGTGTTGACAGTAGTCAGCTGTTGGCCAACACACTTCATTCTCTCAATGTTCAATTATGCTGGCGCCTGGCATCGTTCTCTGACAAACGATATCTTAAAATTTATACTGAACGTAGCACACCTACTGGACAAAATGCCAGTCTGCTATTGCCAGATGAAAGTTATCAGCTGTTGCTGTACCAAAACTCACCACTAGAATCTTCAACTTACAGCTCAGTAATTGTTCAAACAACCAGCGATGGCTGGGCGGTGCTCGGTTACAATAGTCAAGCCAGCTATTTTGAAATATTAGCTTCACGACCAACTGGCGTAACAATTACAATTTCGGCTGGCGGAAGTGCAGAGCGTGTGCCAGTTGAATATACTAACACTGTTGTGCGTGTACCTTACGGATTTGTTTTCACTAATCGAGCCGCACTGTGCGACTTCTTGATGAGCTATGGTGAGTTGTTGACTCAACGTGGATTTACTTTTGAAGGCACTGAAAACGGATACATCATGAACTGGACTCAAATGGCTCAGGAATTCTTGTACTGGAGTAATCAGGGTTGGACTAGTGGTAGCATTATTAATCTTAACCCGGGCGCCACTCGTATATCAATTACTCGCCCGGGTGTGGTTGCCGAAAGCTTGTCACCACCACGACTTGATAGCATTATATTAAATCAAAATAGCCAAGCCATACCACCTGGCAATCTTGTTATTGATCGTTTTGAAAATACATTGCGTGTTACTAGTTTAAACGCAGACACCATTAACTACTTGAATGTTCGATTTACAGCGTTTGAACATGTCATGGTGTTAGATAACCGCAGTATTTTTGCTGACTTGATATATGATCCTGTAACAGGTGCACGACAAAGTCGTGTACTAGTATCTGGATGGCTCAGCGGTGACTGGAACGGAACAGTTAATGCACCGGGATTTGTGCTCAACCAAGATAATATTCAAGAATGGATGCCAAATCGCAAATATACCAAGGGTGATATTGTGCTGTTTAAAGATCAATACTGGTCAGCCGGCACTATTATTCAGCCCTCTGCCAAATTTGATTATAGTGTTTGGATCAAAAGCGACTACGCCGACATACAAAAAGGATTGTTGCCCAATAGCCCTAATGCAAGTGACCAACTGTCATTGTCTTATAGTGTGTACAATGCCAATCTTGAAACCGAAGTTGACTTGTTTAGCTATGGTTTGATCGGGTTCCGACCACGACAATACATGGCAGCACTGAACCTAGATGATGTTAGCCAAGTGCAACTGTATCAACAATTTTTGGGCAGTAAAGGCACAAGACCTGCCGCTGAAATATTTACTTTTGCTGATCTTGGCAAAGAAGTTGCACAATATGACATCTATGAATACTGGGCAATGTTGCGTAGCACTTATGGTGCCAATGCTAACCGTAGTTTCTTTGAAGTTCTATTAGAAGCAGCCAAATTAGAGAGCAATCCAAGTTTAGTACAAATAATCCAACCTAACACAGAAAGTCAGGCTGATCAAACAGTATTTGTTTCAGATATTTTAAAGAGCAATTACAAGATTACTTCTCCTAACATACTGCCCACCACATTAAACACGCCAGATAATTCGTTACCGGGCGCAGGGTATGTTGATATAGATGATGTTGATATTACAGTATTTGATCTGTCAGATAATAATGTACTTGCCGCACAATTAGATACCATTGGTGTTGATACTTCAATCTGGGTTGCCCGAGTGAACACTTATGATTGGACTGTGTACCGTGCTGAGAAAGTACCGGGCACCATAGTCAAAGTAGAAGACAATCTTGAAAGTGCAAGCATTGCAACATTTAATCAAGCACACGGACTCACTGCCGGCAATACATTAATTATCAAATATTTTTCTAACGATATCAATGGCGTGTACCAGGTACTTGCAGTTCCGACCATTACAACTGTGGTAATTGATTATACATTTTCTGGTTTTCAAACTGCAGAAACTGGTGTTGGTCTTGGACTCACATTGCAGCCTAGCCGAGTACAACAGCCTGCTGACGTATCCATATTGCCTTATGCTGATCAGTTATTACCAGGAGTAATGGCCTGGGTAGACAATGACGGCACTGGGCACTGGATTGTGTTGGAAAAAACAGATCCATTTGTAGAAACCGCAACTCTAGTACCAAAAGCACCTGAGCCTTACAGCCAATATGGTACAACTGTTGCCCAAGGACTGTCTAATTTGAGCGCACTAGTTGGCGCACCAAACTACAACCCTAGTAATTCGGCCAGTGCCCCGGGTATAGTATACAGTTATGTAAAAAATGATCGGGACATATACGAACAGAATTCTCTATTGACATTGAATACCACCGACACAACTGGGTACGGAAATGCAGTTGATATTGGTGACCAGTCATGGGCAGTGATTGGCGCTAGCCAAAGTAACTCCAATCAGGGATACGTTACTACAATTTATGTAAAACCTGGCAGCAATTTCTTTGAACAACGACAGCTATTGGTCGCACCTGATCAAGATTTTGCCAATGGCGAGTTTGGTTATGCTGTGGTGATGAGCATGAATGAGCGTTGGATGTATATTTCTGCACCTGGACTCAATCGTGTGCATGCTTATAATCGTGTTGATGTTGAACAACAATCAGTAGAGTATCTCACAAGTAGCACTGTCATAAGTTACAACTGGAGTAATTATATTGTAGCTGATTACACCAAACCTGATCAGATCAGTGTGGTGTTAGACAATGTGTTACTGACATACGCAACTGACTACACAGTAACTCCAACTAATATAACGTTGTTTGGTGCTCCATCAGACAACAAGCTTTTAACAATTAGTAGAAGAAATGTTGTTCAATTGGATCAAGCATTGGTGCTAGGAGTTACAGCAACCACCACAGGACCAGGATCAGGTGCTGAATTTACAGTAAACAACGTTCGGGGCGTGTACACAATAAACTTAACAGCCGCTGGCATAGATTATAACGTTAGTGATATTTTAACTATTAACCAAGACACAGTTGCCACATCAGATGCAATTCCGCCTGCACCTATTGTGACTTCTTATGTAAGCGGCGCTGGCGTTACAATAACAGTTGCTAATACCACCGGTATTATGCCAGGCATGATAGTTGTTGGTACTGGATTTACACAAGGGCAATACGTTGAAGTAGTTCCCAACGGAACACAGCTTGTGCTAAATCAATCACCCAATGGTGCTGCCAGCGGAGCATTGACATTTAGCTACAATATTCAAGTGTTTGTTACCGAAGTTAATGTTCTCACAGGTGCTATAGTTGACTTTACTGTCAGCGGTGGCACCGGAGTAACAACTCAAACTGAATACAATATCACAAATTATCTTGCAACAGTGACTGACATTTACTCATTCTCAGTAAAAGTAGATAACGTGTTGCAACGTCCTAAAATGGACTACGATTTTAACAGCGACAGTAGCATTGTGGACCCAATGATTCTGGTGTTTACTACTGTGCCCCCGGCCGGGGCCGTGATAACAGTTTCTAGTGAAAGTTACTTTAATTATGTTGGAACATTGCCCACTACTGGTCTAGGTCTAGTGGGCGGGGAGAGATTTGGCCAAAGTATTGCTTGCGACCAAGATGGTAGTCAAGTTACTGTGGGATGTCCGGGCAAAGATAATAATACTGGAGTGGTCTATATATTTGACCGAAACACGCAACGATTTATAGTTGACAATTCCACACAAACTGAATATCAGACCATACAAGACCTCGAAATACCGGGATTTATATCTGTAACACAAAATGGCGTGGTAATGATTCCAAGCGGTCTGAACATCAATGGTCAATACACTGTTGATGTAACTGATCCTGCAGATCAATTTGTAAACATTACATCTACATTAAACGTAGGAGATGTGATTGAAATTTCAACCAATCAATTTACGCTGTTAAAGACAATTGAATCAGTGTTACCTGCTGAAGGTAATCAGTTTGGATCTAAATTAGATCAATGTCCAACTGATTACGGCGTGTACATTGCATCGCCCTTTGATTCGTCAATACAAGAAGAAGCTGGCAGTGTTGAGTTTTATCAAAATCAAACAGAAGTATACGGATCTATAACATCTACCATTGCCAGCCCTGTACTCACTGCAGGAGAATATATTAGACTTGACAACACCTATGTTGAACTAACTGGCACTACTATAAGTGCATTAGTTGATGATATTGTGGCAGCACAAGTACCAAATATTACTGCCACGCTAACTCCAAACTTGACCTTGGAAGGTGACGGCTCTACAAAAATATTTGATGTAGGTAGCATTTATTCATCTGCCGCATCAGTAACAAGCACTGTCGTTTACGTTAATGGAGTACTACAGAATTATGGTTCAGAGTATACCTACAATAGTTCTACACAACAAATTATATTCACAACTGCACCGTATAATACTTCAAATATTTTAGTTGTATCGGGTCGAATTATAATTTCTGTTGAAAACTTCAGTGCATCAGTTCCGGGAAATCGACTAAAAGTTCTTCCAGGAACCGGAACGTTGTTTGCTGATCTTGGTATGAATTCGTATGCATATACCCAAACTATTGTAAGTCCAGTTCCACAAAAATTTGCACATTTTGGCCAAGGTTTGTATATTAGCGAAAACACAACCACACTAATTGTAGGTGCCCCAAATGGCAGTATGATTCGTGCAACAACATTTGATTTAGATCAAACAGTATTTGATAGTGATAGCACAAGTTTTTCTGACACTACTCTTAACAGTGGCGCAGTGTATTCGTTTGATGCACTGAGTGCAGTTAATGCATCTGTTGACAACCCAAAGCAGTTTGTGTTTGGCCAACAATTTACCAACAATAATTTACAATCTCTAGATCAGTTTGGCACCGCAGTGGACTATACTACAGGTATTTTATTAGTAGGCACGCCAGGATACGATCGTGGTGACAGCAGTGGCGCAAACTTTGGACAAGTTCTGCAATACCATAACTTAGACAATCTTCCAGCTTGGCAAATCAAGCGACGTCAACAACCGGCAGTGGATATCTCTTTAATGGACACTGTATTCATGTATGATCGTGTCAGCGGAAATACCAAACAATACTTTGACTATTTTGATCCGTTACAAGGCACTGTATTGGGAGTCGTTAGACAAAATCTTGATTTTATTGGTGGGGTCAATCCTGCAGCCTACAATGTTGGCCCACTCAACAACTACGGCGTCAAGTGGGGTGAAGAACGTGTGGGTCAAATTTGGTGGGATACCAATAACGTTCGATTTATTGATCCACACCAATCTATTGGCATTGACACGAGTGATATTGTGTATGCCAGCCGACGTTGGGGACAATTGTTCCCTGGTAGCACAGTAGATATGTATCAATGGATAGTAAGTGATGTTGCACCAGCAAATTACACAGGCCCGGGCATGCCTAAAGATATCACTAGCTATGTAATTTCATCATCATTGAGTGATCAAGGATTTGTGACCACACAATATTATTTCTGGGTTACTGGAATCAGCACAGTGAATACTGCGGCACGTAAGACTCTAAGCATTGACACACTGAGAAATTACATAGAAAATCCACGTGCAAGTGGTATTGCATACATTGCACCTATTAATTCTAGCACTATTGCTATCTATAATGGATTGCAATACATTTCAGCAGATGACACTATCTTTCACATTGAGTTTGATAAGCAATTTACCGAAGCAGCCGTGCACGTTGAATATCAACTTATTCCTCAAGGCCGAGCTGACGGATTTTTAAACGATACGCTGTATCGTAAAATGCTAGATAGCTTCACAGGATCTGACACTACGGGCAACCCTGTGCCTGATCCATTCTTGAGCCCCACCAACCAGTATGGCGTAGAATTCCGTCCAAGACAAAGCATGTTTGTCAATCGCTTTCTGGCATTGAAAAATTATCTAGGACAGGCCAACACAGTGTTGGCACAGTTTCCAATAGTGGAAACTCGAAGCCTGGCTCTGCTAAACAGTTACGATCCAGAGCCGGCTGCATCTACTGGCGCCTGGGACAAGAGAGTGGCCAATTTAGAAGAATTGAGTTATCAAAATCTTGATGCAGTTTCACTTGGTTACAAATACCTTGTGTCAAGTGACAGCAACAACAATGGTTTGTGGACCATATACCAAGTTGCAGCCATTGGTACATTGTTGGGCGAAGTTGGATTAAACTTAATACGTGTACAAAATTATGATACACGAAACTACTGGAGTACCATTGATTGGTACAGTCCAAGTTACAACCAGTACACTCGTATCTCACTTGAAGTACCAAATGAATCAGCGTTGGAAACAATCACAGTGGCTGAAGGCAGTGCAGTTAAAGTAATTGCAAATGCCCAAGGCAAATGGGAAATTTATCTATATTCATCAGGTACCTGGACCAGAGTTGGATTACAAAATGGCACAGTTGAGTTTTCAACTGTGTTATGGGATTATGCCGCGGGAAGATTTGGATTTGACAGCGAAGTATTTGATGCGCAGTATTATGATCAATCACCAATTGTTGAAACACGCAAAATTATTGAGGCAATCAATCAAGAGTTATTGATAGGTGATTTGCTGATAGAACGTAACAATTTGTTGATGTTAATATTCAATTACATCCTCAGTGAACAACAAGCACCAAATTGGTTGATCAAGACCAGTTTAATTGATGTTGATCACACAATTCGTGATCTAGTACCGTTCCAGATATATCGTCGAGACAATCAAGATTTTGTACTGGATTATATCAATGAAGTCAAGCCATATCATGTACAAATACGTGAGTTTAATCTCAAGTATCAGGGCCTTGACAGATACCTTGGATCTCTAACAGATTATGATTTGCCTGCCTACTACGACCCACTGCAACGACTATTTGTCAGCCCGGTATTAGATAACACTGGCACTTTGAGTACAACTTCAAGCGTACCAAGTACAAGTCCTATTTGGCAAACATTCCCTTACAATCAGTGGTTTCAAAATTATTTGTTAAGCATTGAATCCGTAACTATTGTCAGCAGTGGATCAGGATATGCAGTAGCACCTGAAGTTGTAGTCACTGGCAGCTGTTTGCGACAAGCTGTTATGACTGCAAGAATTAACAGTGCAGGCGAAGTGGTTGAAATTACTGTACTTGATGCAGGCGTAGGATATTCTGAAACTGCAACAATTACATTTGACAGTGGCTCAGGGTCAGGTGCATTGGCTGTGGCAGTAATGGGTAATGACCAAGTTCGTAATATTGTTACAACTATCAAGTACGATCGTTACCAATATGCAAGTACAGTACAAGAATGGGTACCAAATGTCAACTATGACAACGGAGATCAAGTTCGTTACGCCAACATAGTATGGGCAGCCAACAGCGATGACAGCACTGGCGTGCGTTCCGCAACATTTGATCCTACTCAGTGGGTCAAAGTTGATGCCGCAACACTCAGTGGTGTGGATCGAACCATGGGATTTTATACACCTACTGTAAATCAACCTGGACTTGATCTTGCTCAATTGATTTCGGGTGTGGATTATCCTGGAGTACAAGTTGATGCCCCTGACTTTGATCAGAATACCGGATTTGATGTTGGTAATTTTGATGTCAACCCATATGATAACATTTCTTATGGCCCAGAAGGTGCACCCACATATGATCCTGCTATTCTTGATGCCATCTATGAAAGCAATTTTGTTGATCCGTTTCTGGGAACATTACCCACCAGTATCAACGTTGATGGCGGGGCATTTGTGGATACCTATGAAAGCCATGCACCTGAAGAACTAGTACCTGGCATCACATACGACACACTGGATTTCCGTGTGTACACAACGCCCGGCGCAGATTGGTCTGACGACGGACATGGATTCCCAATGGGACAACGTAAATTTGAATACGACCCTGCCAGTCCTGAATTAGATTTTACCGGAGTATTGACTTATCCTGTGCAAGTGAGAGTGTTTAACCAAACCACAGGTGTTGAGCTATCACTTGATATAGATTATACCGTAGACTGGGTAAATTTTGTTGTTACTATGTTGTCTTCGAATGGTGCAGGAGATATTATTGCAGTAGTTGCCTATGCGCTGGGTGGCGGTAATCAAACTTATACTAACAGCTATGTCGGAACTGACTTTGTTGACAACGCAGTTATTATCCCTTACCCTTATGCATTGATAACTGATTTTGCAATTTTTGCTAATGGCGTTCAAGTAAATGGATCTGACTCGTCTATTTCGGGAATAATAACATATACTGCAAGTGCAGAGGGAACAGGGTACACTTTGATTCAGTTCTCTGGAGCATACACAGCCGCTGATAGAATTACAATCACTGCTCTTGGAAATACCACAAACACCGGATGGAGCACTCCAGTTACACAATATATTCTAAGTGACGGAAGCTTGTCTTACACATTAACCAATAGTGTTCAAGGGACTAATCCTGTCAACGCAATAGTTAACAAGAATGGCGTAAGAGCTAGACCATCTCAAGGCATTGGATATACTGGAAACGGATCACAAGTCACTTATGCATTACCTGATCGCGGTGGATATGATCAAGCCTTGATTGGCGGCAATGATGTCAGTGTTTATATTAATAATGTTGCACAAACATTGGGTGTAAACTTTGTACTTGATCCTTACGATGGAAGTACAGTTCGTTCAGTCACACTCACAACAGCACCAGCTGTGGGCGCAACGGTACTAATATCAGTTCGAACCAAGGCACAGTATTGGATTGTAGGTAACACCATTACATTCCAGCCTGCGCAGGGTTTGATTCCTGTGCTCGGCGATGTTATTACAATAACTACGTTCAATGATACTGCTGAACAAAACATGATAACACATGTATTTGTTGGTCCAACAACACAAGGTACACAAATTGCCGAAGGATACGATTATACATTATACGACGAGGGAACTATCCCAGGTGCATTGGGATCTTTTGATTATTCAACTGGTATTATTGTAAGTTCTAATACTTTTGATATTGAACAAACAATACTTTCGCCTGAGCGGCTAGTGGTCACATTGGACGGTAGTTACTTGTTTCCTGATACAGGATACACGGTTAGCGGAAATGTTGTGACTGTGCTAGGTACAGTAATTAGTACTGCTCAATCAGTGGCAATTACTAGTCTTGCTCAAGAAGTAGTTCCATCAGCAATGGCATTCCGTATTTTTCAAGACATGCGTGGGCAACAAACTACATATCGTATTACGCCAAGCACCACGGCAACTGTTATTCAGGCAGTGCTTGCTACCGATGATATAATCTATGTAGATAATGCCAATGCGCTGGCACAACCTAATTTACCCAATGGCTTCTTTGGTCTTGCAACAATCAACGGTGAACGTATTGCATATCGCTATCGAGACACCGTGGCAAACACAATCAGTGGACT
>Ga0181349_1000022_pt1 | contig 51537 bp, 42 predicted proteins | sample Su13VDMM110SD_FD_130106 | JGI IMG/M metagenome (GOLD analysis project Ga0181349, IMG submission 130106) | Freshwater viral communities from Lake Michigan, USA - Su13.VD.MM110.S.D | ecosystem: Environmental > Aquatic > Freshwater > Lake | place: USA: Michigan | collected 2013-07-16 | reverse complement strand
TTTATAGGTGCGATTTCTTTTGAAACATTTTCGTATAACATTTTTAATAAGTAATAACATAAATCAATTTCAGCATAAGCATCAAAAGTTTCCGAACTATCCATTCTATTTGACATATTGTTCATACTCTTCTTTTAAAACCTGTTTATACTCAATGAACCAGAATCCTCCTGGTCCGTGACCGATCAATTGCTTTTGTGTGCCAAACTCTTGGATATGGTGCGTAAAAGCATAACCCATGCAAATATTCCGTGGCTCCTTCTTAAACTTAGTCTTGTTCTTTGTCAAAACGTGCATGAAGTTTGCCGGTACCATGTTCACAATAGGCAGGTAAGTTATGCAATCAACCCTATATTGTGAGGTGTGCTCTCTCCATTCTTCTACTGTGGCATATTCCCTTGCCACAAACAATTTGCCTGATTTACGGCTATTCCAAACCTCAATAAAGAAGTCTAGCATACCCTCTCCTTCCTCAATCTCCTTCAACTTTTTGGATGAACGCTGCTTAATAGGTGTGCGCTTCAACTGCTTGGGCTGCTTCTTTGGTGTGCGCTCAGGCTTCGGTCTTGGTGTGTAATCTCTGCTCATAATATTATATCGCTTTCAACTTCATTACCCCAAACTGACCATCCAAATCTCTTAGACCTAGCAAAAAGTTCTATTCTTGTACCTGGACTCACTCTCTCAATCATTTCTGCAAACTTATCAGGCTTTTTACTGTGGCATGGGAAACCATTTACATACGGCCTTTTCTCATTGAACACAGTACCCAATACTCTATCGGTTGCCTTTAAGTTGCCACGAGTGCAAAACAATAGCTGTTCATGGCTTATTCTGTATGCTCCACCAAGTCCACCTCCCATGATATTCTTTTGCCAAATAATGCTAGTGCTATACTTAAATCCCCATGCCTCAATAACTGCAGCTGCTTCCAATAAGTATTTATTAGTAACCCACAGATACAAGTGAGCATCCTTTTCTACTATGTTTTTAACGCCTAGGGCAGCTATTTCTTGAACGGACATGGTTTTATATGGCAGGTTCTCACTGCGGTTTGATTTCGCGTTAAAAACCTGCTTGCCATCCACAACTTTATATCCTCCACTAAGGTTTGGACCTGCTTTCTGATTCCATGGTGGGTCTGCGTAAACTACTGAATATTTACTCATGGTGTCGGTTTAGTTTGTGTTGCAGTAAATTCTGAGGCAGTATTATCTATAAACTCTAAAATGCGTAAACTCAGTTCATCAATGGCACTTTCTCCATTGGTTTCCTTTAAGAATTTGCTGGCCTTTTCGTCATAGGCGTAAATCTTGTCCATACGCGAAGTATAAAAGTTTGCTTTGTTAAGCATTTCATTAAACGCTTTCAAATCCTCTGGATCATTAATTAAGGACTTATTTTCTTTCACGATTATTGCTTGGAGCTTTATTGCCCTAGTCATTATATGGATATTCCGCATGGCATCTGCCACGGCATCTAACCTCTTTTTCGCAGTAAATCTCATATTTTAGTGCTTAATAGGTATTCACTGTGGGCTTCTTTCCACTCTGGGGATTCCACAGGTAATTTAACTAATCTTTCATAGTTCAATAGTAGCTTGGTGGTAGTCTGCTCCAATCCTTTAAAAACTGCAAGGTCCTTGGTCATTTTATCATAGGTTACTTTCTGTGCCTCCGTGAGCTTATTATCCATCAGAAACCTATTTGCTTTTTCAGACCTTTCTTCTAGGTCCCTAACTATTTCATGCAGCTCATTTAATAATGGCGCAGTTTCTCTATACTTTGGTAGTGCTTGGTCTGATAGCATGAGTATAAACTAAAAAATCCACAGAACACTTATGTGCTGTGGAATTATGAATAAATGGGTGTTAATTTTCATACTCTTATTTGCTCTTTATTGGAAAACAAAAATAAGATAATAAAAACAAAATGCAAATTAAATTTTTTAACCTTGGCTTATGCAGGTTTAACTGTTTTTAATAATATAAAATAAACAGCGTTTCAGCAATAATAACCACAGAACAAAAAGCTATAATTTTTATTAGTTTTTTGTTTTTGTTAGATAGGGTTGTGTTTTTAGTTACTAATTTATTGTTTTTATTAACTAGGTCGTTGTTGGTTTTTTTGCAAGTATCAAGAGCAATTTTAAAAGTAAAACTTTGTGACCGCAGCTCCTCTTTCTGTAACTTCAAGTCATTAATCTGGAATACCAAACTATTATGAGCTTCTTTCTCTTTATCCATAGATGCTTTTATAAAGTTTGCGCTATTTGTATAGTCCTGTAGAATCAGTACGCAGGTATCTGGCCCTTTCGCCACTATCCCTGAACATTCTTGCCCATTGGATGAATAGTTTGTAGCTAGAATCAGAAGGAAGGCGATATATACCCTCAGAATAAGTTTTAACATATTTTATTTGTTTAATAATAATTGTGTCACGCTTCGCAATAGTTTGGTCAAAACTATCAATTTTTATTTGTTGAGTATGAGTTACGCTCACCACTGAATCATAATAACCTTGCAATGGCTTTAATTCAGATTTAGCATCTTTGCCTGTGTAACTGTAATAACCACATAAGGCACCAACAAAAAAGATAATTAGCAAAGAATAAACAGGTATTTTCATGATAGCATTGGATAATTTGTCCCATGGATAAGTTTTTTGTATGTTACATTAGAAGCTAATTGGTTTACCGAAAGTCCATAAGTTTTTTCAAAATGAGGCATATCTGTAAATTTCCATTCACCTCCCCAAGCCCATCCATATCTTTTGAAGATAGTTACAACCTCTTGCCAATCAGATTTACCGTCAGCATCAAAATCGGTTTTAGTGTCCCATGACGCTGTTTCAAAGCTGCCATTACCATCTTTGTCAACTATCAATACAATATCAATAGCCAATCCAAAGTTATGGTAACTCTGACCACCTTTTGCTTGAGTTACTTTTGATCCTGCTGTTGTTCTGCCTTGTGCATACAATGCGTTTTGTTCGGCATACGTTCTAAGGGTGTACGCAAATCGACACATAGCTTTTCCTTTTAATGCTTCACAAATTTCTTTGTAAATATTTCTTACTTCCTCCCTAACTGCTGGGTGGCAAAGCTCAATTCTTTCTAAGGTTTTTTGGTCCATGTTATTCAGATTTTCTTTGTAATACACTAAATAAATTTTTAAGCAAATCAACTCCTGTAATAGCTTCAATATTTTCTCTCATAGATTGTAATTCACTAAGGGCAATAATAGCAATTAAAGGTTTTACTAAAGGAACTTCGTCGCCAAAATAAACTTCACATAAGCGAACAGTTGCAATGGCTATCAAATAACTTGCGCCTGTGCAAAACTTTTTTATCATTTTCCTGCTATTTAAAGTTCTTAATTTGTGAGCTTTAACTATTCCGGTAATCCAATCAAACACAACTAATCCACCTACAAAAAATAGACTTGTAATTATTGGTGACAAATAAGCTATCAATCCAGTGGTAACGATTATAAAATATTTTTCTTTCATCATTATGTATTAAATTTTATTACAATAAATCCTGTAGTACCTGTTGTCATAGACACTTGAATACTATCATTACTTACTTTATTGGTTAATAATTGAACATTTGGAGATTTCTCTACAATTATAACTGATTTTAAATTATTTCCATAGCCTACAAAAATTGTATCTGATGCAGTTATTTTATGGTAATCTATATAAAAATAAGTGTAGCCACTAGCTTTATTGGTAGTTATAGAAGTTGCATTTTGAAACGATGTATCTGTGGCATCAAAATATTGTCTAAATGCTTGGGCAGAGTAAACTGTATTTATTGGCAATGGGTCTAAACCAGTATCAATACCAAAAGGATATATTTTCCTAGAAGTAAAGATAAATCCTGCGCTATCTAAATTACTGCTTCTTGTTGCTCCAACACCTACATCAGATACATAGCCTCCTGCAAAACCAATTTTCCTAACATTGCCTGAATCTGCTAAAAACTCAATCCATCTTGAAGGAGCGTTTGTAGGGTATTCCCATTTGTTAGGAGGAAATATTAATTCAGAAGTGTTTGCATTTGCAGCATTAAAATCTTCTAATTGTCTTAAATCCCAAGTTCTAGCACCAATTGTTTGAGGTAAAGTCTTAGGGTAATACAATTTAGTGTTAGGATAAGCAGCTAAATTGGTAAGTGCGTTCATTTGAATGTAACCATAGTAGCCTATATCTATATCTTGCAAGGCTTCAAATTCTTGTGTAGTTACCATTGCTCCATTTGCTTGATATTGGAATCTATTGCTAATCCTTACCTGACTACCACCTTGTTGTAATGCTATTGCTAATTGCGCATTTGTGTAAGTTGTTCCTGTGTTTGCAATTAAATAATCTAAACTTTCTGAAAGATTTACAATATCGTAAGTTTCAAAAACTTCAAAAACATTGCACCTAATAGTTTCAATAGTAGTTTTGCTTACAGGAACACCATCTGCAAACCAAGATACGCTTATGTTTTTTGTTGCAGGTATAACTTGAAGCTGAGAAATAGCGGTAACAGTAAAATTGCTAGTATTTACACCTCCAGATAAATAAGTATAAGGCCCTGTTGTTGCAGTTCTAAAATCCCACAAATCAATAGTACCTATGTTTTCACCAAGCATTATTAAATTGTTAGCATCTTGAATACCTATGATATAGTAACTATTTCCATTTGAATATTGACTTCCAATATCTTGTGTTGTTTTACCATGCCCTACAACTGTGCATATCCTACCTTTATCGCAACCATGATTAGCAGCAATGTAAGTACCATTATAATTAGATGGCGCTCTGTCATCTGTAGGTTCAGCTATTTTTTCTCCAAAATTCAAATTATTCATAGAATTGTTTGGAGCAGTTCTATCTATCACGTTTACTGAACCAAAAGCAGAACCTCCATTTACATAAAATAAAAGTGAAGTGTCTTGTGCGTAAAGTAATTGAGCTAAGTCTTTAGAATTGTTAAAATTACTTCTAACCCATATTTCATTAGGGTTTAATTTAAACACTTCTAATGCTGTCTGAATAGGCACAGCATTACCATTCATTGTACGAATAGCATTATACATCAAAGTATTCTCGGTCACAGTGTCAACATCACGACTAATTACAACTGTATTAATAATACCGCTTGAACATTGGCTTGATCCATCTCTTTTACCAAACAATGTTACAGAATCACCAGTAAGAGTTCCGCTACTACCTGCAATCTTGTCCATATCATTAACAAGGTTGCTTGAATTTGTATTGTTAAAATTAGAAGTAACTACAACTAAATCAGTTGTATTTTTTAAAGTATCTAATACTGTGCCATTTTTAATAGCATACTTGTTAGTAGTGTTTTGTAGAACTGAATGAGCATCTAAATTGGCAGCACTTCCGTATGACAAAAATATTGGACTGCTTGAACTTGCTAGTGCAAACTTTTTAACCGCTATATAAGTGCTTAAATATTGTTTTGAACTTAATCCAGTTGCTTGTAAAAAATCATCAACACCATCTCCTTGTATGCTTGTTCTTGTTACCATACTGTTATGATAACCTGTATCAGAATCATTTGGATTTGAAACAATCGACCAAACTTCACCAGTTGATGATGTAAATTTATTTTGATTTACAGATGGATTATAGTTTTCAGGATTAAATATTTGTGTTGGAGCTCCGCCAATTGTTTTAGATATAGAAACATAGTACATTTTCCCAATGTAAGATCCACCAACATTACCATAGTTTCCTATTATTAAATTTGCAGATGAACTGTATAATGGACTTGTAGTTCCAGAAACAGTTGCGCCTAATTGCGTGTAAGAATTACCATGAAAAAATTTAATCTCACCAGTACTTTGATTTCTTGTAATTTTAAGTTTTATTGTATCTCCAGAACTGTAACCTACACTAGCTAATGTAGCAGTTGAATCATATTGTATTAAGGTATTGCCATTAACAGTTACGTATAAAGTAACAGTTCCTCCAAGTAAAATTTGTACCAAGAAATTTACATTTACTGTTGGGCCTGCTTTACTACAAATAGTATAATTACTAGCAAAATAAACTTGTGTTTCAGAAATTATTTCAAAGTCACCAGTTAAATCGTTTGCAGAAACAGCAGGTGTATCGCATCTATTATTACCTGCATCTGATATTGCATTGTAATAATTTCTATTGTTAAATGTTAATAATAACGGTTGTTTTGTTGAATCTGTTTTTATAGAATCTGCGATTGGATTTAAAGCATAAACTTTTTCTGCTGCTTGCCCTAAAGTTAATCCACTGCCTGTTCCTATTTTATAACCAGTGTAATGAGGGTCTAAGAATACAAGAATAGCATTATTAAACTCTGTGCTTGTGCGAACATTTTTAGCTAAAGCAAGTAAATCAATAGCTGCTGCCAAAGATATAACACCAGCAGGCACAACTCCACCATCAGCAATTACTCTATTGTAATGTGCTTGTGCCATTTGTGTGCCTAATGAATAATTAAGCATCGTCAAGGTATTGCTTATTGCGCTTGTCGTGCAACTCATAATTAGAACCCTCTATAACCTGATGATGAAATATAGATAGTTCCGCTTGTCATTGACACAGGAATGAGCAAGCTCATCGCTGCGTTACCATTACTTCTCAATGGTTGAGGAAAATATATCACTGTTGGTGACGCTACTCCTGTTGTTCTGAAATGTTGCTGATACAAAATTCTATAACAAGTTCCTGCTGTTGCTGCTGCCGAAGGCACTACATTTGCACCTCCAATAGTTAATGCAAAGTTAAAAGTAGTTGTAGAGCCTACCGAAGTAACATAATACACTGTGTTAGCTGATACCCCTGTGCCTCCTGTTAAGGCAGTAAACACTATTGAATCACCAATCTTTAAATCGTGCGCTGGCGATGTAGTGCATAAGCCTGTTCCTGTTGCTATTGACGAAACAGTTAAAGCACCATCTAATATCCAAGCTACTCCACCTGCACCAAGCGTATCTGTTGCTAATTTCAAATTAGCTAAATAGTTTCTTATTGATGCAGTTCCGCTTGCAGGTATTAGTTGTTGAACTGTAACTACTGATGCCAAACAAGAAAAGTTAAAATTGAAATCCAATTCCGCAGTTGCATTTTGTTTTACAATTGATTGCCCACCTGTAGAAATAGGTGCATCCGCAGCATCGCCTGCAATTAATGTAGCATCCTGTGTAGCTATTGTGGTTGGTACAACCTTACCACCAACTCTAACAGGATTACCTGTAACCGCTGAACTATGAGCAGTTTGGCCTGTTATAACGTTTACACCGCCAATTGTATTAGCTCCTGTTGGCAATGGATTGTCAATAGTTACAAGTGCTGTTCCACTAACTGCTCTTAATGTTATAGTTGCAGTACCAGTCATTGCTGCAAGTCCTGTTATCCTTGCTTTGAGAAAACCACTTAAATCAATTTGAAATACTCCAATAGCTGCTGATGGAATTGTAGCAATTGGTACACCTGTTATTGCATTTAACATTGATGCAGCAGTAATAGTTTCCCAACGAACATCATCGTTGGTAACTTGAATACTGAGCGCACCTGTGTAAGTTCCTGTAACCTGAATGGCTAGAGTGCTCATACCAAACAGTGTAATTTCAACTGCACTTCCAGCAGTTGCTGCTCCATTAGGTACTAAGTTTTGTGTTGTAATAGTACCACTTGCAGTTTCAACCGATAGTGTAATTGCAAGGCTATTAGCAGCAGTTTTATTACCCAAAGTTGGTATTCTATTAAGCAATGATGTCCAATTTTGCATCGCTCTTTTAATGAAAGCAATGATACCAAAAATACCTGTATCACTTGAAGCTGCTGCATCATCAGGTGCGCCTAAATCTGTGCTTATATTTTGTAGCTGAACTACTCCTGGGTCGTCTGATGCTGAAACTGTTCTTTGAGTAGTTGCACTAGAAGCTCCTGCATTAAATGCAACAGGTAAAGCATCTACGTTATAGTGAGGTGTATGTACCCCTGTTGTTTCTGTGGTTTTGGTTGTAAAAGTTACGCTATTCGCATCTTTTAATTGTACATTATTTCCCATTTTGTTGTATTTTTTTAAGTAAAGAAAGTATAATATCCTGAATTTTTTGGTTTGCTGAAGTCTAACATATATACATGACAATTACTTGCAGTAACCGTACATGTTATATTTGCCAAGCTATCTGCTAGCACAGTTACATAAGTGTTGTTTGTTGCCCCTACAATAGGAACACCATTTCGGTTCCATTGATAGGTGAAAACAAACTCATTTGGGTCGCCTATCCAAGTGCCTGTATTGCAAAATAGCGTACTATTTAAACTAGTGGGACCGCTAATTCTAGGTGCAATTATGCATTTAGGCTTGCCAGAACTTACATTGACATACCATCCAAATTGTCTGTTATTGCTATTAAAGCCAAACATTATTTTTGAATTAAAATTTTAAATTCGCTTGTTCCGCTATCTCCGTAAACAGGTTCTAGCCCAGAATCTTGATAAAATGTTAAAACATCTCCTGCATCAACATTTTGGCCCATTACAACTCCACCTCCAACACAATTTATTGATACTCCCAATAATTGATTGCGACATATCATAAATGGTAAATCGTCTATATCACCAACAAAACCACCTATAACTGTTAAATGTGTTGCATCTGTTACCTCAGATATTTTTGCTACTTGTACTGTTGGTGTTAATGAATCGCTCATTACCACTAAATAATCACCTCTTTTTGCTTTATTAAAATTAGCTCCATTTCCACCTTCTATTGGCTGTGGCTTGGATTGAAAGTATATTGTTCCACTTGTAATTGCTACTGCAGGACCATTAACTTTTATTACTGTGGCAGAAGTTACCGATGATACAGCATATTGCCCACTAACTTGTGGTGTGTTAAATACAATTACATCACCAGGATTAACACCAAAATTAAGAAAGTGATCACCAGTTAATGATGTTATATTAAAATCAACACCATCTACTGTAATTGATACATCGGTACCAACAATTAACGGTTTTGGCCTACTAGCAACCCGTGAAATAGTTCCTCCTGGTGCAAAAGGCAAAGGGTAACAGAATTTACCAACAATAATATTGTAATTTGGTGTTGATTGGATATAACTTTCAGCTTGAAATGACATAACACTTAGTTTTAATAATGAAAAAATAGGAGCCCACAGTTTACTATGGGCTCCTAAAAATTATGCGTTTAATGCAGTAGCTAATACGCCAAGAGGCACAGTAACTTTTATTTTCTGTGGTACAAAACCATCTTGTTGTTGAATTGTAATGGTAGAACCATCTAAGTAAACAGCAAAAGTAAGGTTACTTCTATTAGTACCTGTAAGGTCAATAGCAGCACCACCTAAAGTAGCTGCAGCCTTAAAGTCATTTCTAGATACAGCTTGTACCCAATAGTCAGTGTTGGCAGTTAAGCCATTTCCTGTAAGGGTTCCAGCGGTAATTCTAAATCTGGTACCAACTGCAGGAGCCGCAGCACCAAAACTTAAAAAGTCAGTGGTAGAATTTAATGTTCCTGCGCCAGCACCTCTTGATGTTGCGGTAAGAGCAGTAGAAACAGCTGAAATAATTTCCTCAGAACTGATAGTTTGAGTTTGTGCGGTAGCTAATTCCACACCATTAATATTTGTCACAGATACCTCAGCAAATTCAACAGCTGCAATAGCAGCAAGTCCTTTAACTGTGGCGTATGATTCATTTACCAAATATTGATCAACAGCAGCAGCTTCGTTTTTATAAGTAATCAAGCAGTTTGAACCACTTGCCTTATAAGCAACGATACGTTTCATGTTGAAAATTTGATAAGCATTAGTAGCCGGTAAAGTTCCAGCTAATGAAGATTGTGCTGCAGGAGCAGCGTAGAACTTGCGGTCATTTTTAGCAAGAACATACAAATAAGCGATACTTGTTGCCATGATATTATAAAGATTAAATTTTGATTTAAAATTAAACTACTCTTCATATACTCTATAATACTCTCTTACAAATTTATATATTATTTTGGATTTAATTTGCAAATTATTTTTCACCAAAATCAATTTTCTTATTCTTTTCTATCTTAACTGCTTCTTCCATTACTGGAACCATGCGCTTTTTATAGGTCTCTAAGTCAATTTTACCTAGTGCATAAAGCTCGCGAATATTGTTGAAAACCTTTATGTTATCGGCAGACTGATAATTATATGACTTTAATTTTGACTGCATTATTTTACCATACTTGGTATCTGGAAATTTCTCAACCTTAACGCCCAATAGTCTAAGAACTACCTGACCAGAGGTTTTCTCCCTACCATAGTAATCTTCTTTGCCTTGTGAGGCTGCAACTAAATCATCAAGAAAAGAATATCCAGCACCACCATAAGACCTAGCTAAAAAACCAAGAGCATTAAATAATTTTTCATCATCGGTCAATGTGCTTTTCTCATATTTGTTTTCAGCTGGGTCAAAAATAGGCACCCCTCTAAAGTCAGCATTAAGCCACAGTTGGAGAATCGGAGACAATACAGGATCAGAACCAAAGTTTTTAGCAATGTTAACTGTACCTGTGCCAGAAGGATGGTTGGTCCAATTATCAACCTGCAAAGGAAGAGGACTGAACTTTTGCCAAGCATCGTAAGCATCCCCATCATCAACTCCTGAGTAAATAAACAAAGGAGTGATAAGCCTTGCCACGTTAAGCTCATTGTTTCCAATTTTATAACCAAGCTCAACATCACCTCCCATAAAATCAGGCATTGGGATTTTAGGGAAACCAGGTCTGCTTGCTCTTATCCTTCTGTCCATATCATCCTCACCCGACATTTTACTAGCCATGTAAGCAATGAAATGAAGAGTTGCAATAAATGTAGCTGTTTGTAGTGGTCTGGTCATTACTGCATTTTTAGATATGCGCAATAAGTCACCTGCAAACTTGCCGAAAGGCTTTCCTATCAATGGTATTTTACTTGCAAAGTCATAAGTTTTTCCAACACGTTTATAGTTCTGAAATCCCTCCATAACTCTATCTGTGGCCATTTTTGGTTCCATTCCCTCTTCAATCAAACTAATGTAAGCTGCAATCTTGAAAATATCATCCACACCAGCATAAACCTCACCTGGAATCTCTGCCATTTTACTCCAAACGCTCTGTGACTCCACAGCATCAGCGGTTAATTTATCAAGAGTAGTGATTGAATTTACAAGGTCGGTTTTGCTCAATGAAGATTTAATAACTCCCTTTGAAATTAGGTACCTATACATAGGACCATAATTATTAATCTCACTTAAAGCCTTTGGCACATTAGCACTTAATCTACCAGCGTTAATGCCTGAAAGATATGCAAACACATAGTTGCTCGTTATGTTTCCTAAATGCACACCAGGATTCCAAACTGTGAATAACTTTTTATAGAACTGCCTTGGTGTCCATCTGTCAAACTTTTTCAAGAAATCATAAGCTCTGTTCAATTGCTCATTCGCGTAAAAGAAATCTAAGAAATCCTGTGCAATATCATTACGAAGGTACTTACCGCTAAGTTTTCCATAACCCCTACCCATTAATTTATAACCAGGCATTTCAATTTTACTCACCTGACCTGGTTGCTTCATTACATAATCTGAATACTCATAGATAGCGTTATTCATTAATGACTGATACAATCTTTTGGTAGTTGCGTAAATTGGGTCACTTAATCTGTTTGATACTTTCCACTCTGTAATCTCACCCCTCTTAAGGAACATATTAGTATGCTCCCTATTCTGGTTGGTGATCATATCATTTGCATCCTGTGGCAATTCAAACTTCGAATACAACCTAGCAACATACTTACCTTTATTTTTCATGTAGGTTGAGTATGTAACCTTGCCATTCAAGAAATTCAGGTCATGCAAATAGTTATTGATATTCCTAAGCACTGTGTAAACTTCAAGTTCTGCAGGTGTAAGTTCATCCAATGTCACAGGTTTGTACCCTTCATTGTAGCCAATATCTAATAAGTATTGTGCGTACCAATCAGGAAATTGCTCTTCTGGGATGGCATTGTAATCCTCTTCGCCTATTTCATCCTTCAAATAAGACTTAAATCTTTCCAAGCTCAATTTATTATAGAACTCAGGGTCTAAAACTTGGTCTATTCTGTGGAGACTTTCTGCGCTGTTTCCAATTGCAGCTCTCAACCACTTGCTAATTTGGTTTGCATCTGAAATAGCCCTTTGGATATCTCCTGCGTAAGCCTCACCCCTAATTTGCTGGTCCACAGTTTTACTTAGGTTGGCAAACACCCCATTCAACGAACCTGCAATGTTTCGAACTAGCTTCTTATCACTAATAGCTTTCTTTGCGTAAAGGTTAGCCAATTTATCTCCCATGTAGTTTTTAGCATTAACCAAGGTTGCATCCTGTGCCCTGTTAATAAGTCCAAGCATGCCAGATGTCATGGTCTGCATATCTTCCATATCAGAATCTTTGCTTGTGGCTGTTCCAAATATGGTTTTTTCAATGTCGGTGTACTTGTCCTTTAACTGTGCTGCCACAGCTTGTTTTTCGTTTTCAATATCCTCTGTGGTGTATGGGTCTCCATTAGGAGGGCCAATAAGTATTGACTGAAAGTATTCAGTAAACTCAGCCTCGTAAGGAAATGCAACCCCTTGGTTGCGGATATATTCTAATCCGGTATTAATAACATCATAAGCTAGTTTACCAGCGCGAATAGCATCTTGCATTAAGCTCACTGTGGTATTCCATATAGGTATTGCAAGAGCAAATGGAGGAAGCATACCAAACATATTATTATTGGTGTTAATCTTCATGCGCTCCAATGCGCTTATGCCTCGGTCAGCTAGTCCTTTTGGCTGTGGCACCTCTTCTTCTTTTACTTCACCACCGCCAGTAGTTTCTTCTTCTGAGGATTCATTTTTCATTTTTTCCTCTAGGTCTATTACCTCAGCTTCTTTTCTAACTAATTCATCCGCTTTTTCAAATGGTTTTACTAACAATTCTTGCGAAGCTGTGATTGTATCTTTTGCCCTAGTAATTCTTCTATCAAATGATTCTACCTCTTCTTTTACTCGCTCTTTGTCTGTGGCTGCTTTAACTTTGCTTCCTATTGACATCATTAAACCTACACCAGAATTAACTTCCCCAGAAAACTGAGAGCTGGTGTTTTCACCACCCATGGTATATTTAATATATGCAGTTGGAATACCATTCATAGCCACATATAATGTTCCATATATTACCAATGGCCTACCATTTACTTCAATTTGATCTTCAACATTTGTTCCTGAAGGAGAAACTTTAAGTTTGGTTTTTATCTTATCAACTACAGATTCAACAGCATCACCCATATTTTCTGAAACAGTAACTTCGTTTACAGTTACGCTAGTTACTTTACCTTCTGGAAAATACTTGTTTATTTCTTCTATGAAAGGAACATAATTAGCTTTCTGTATTTCTAAGCTATCAATGATTTTTTCGCTATTTTTTATGGTGTCGTTTAATTCAACCAATCTTCTTTCATAGTTAGACTTGGCTGTTCTTAACTTACGAAGCTCATACATTCTTTGAGTGTGCAAAATAGCATATTGTGAACCAGATAGTGTTGACATCATTTGAGAGAAAGCCATATCAGATGGATTGTCCTCGTCTGCTTCATCTGCCATAATTCTATCAACTCCCTCGGCTTTCATCATTTGGTTAATGAATTTTTGCTTGAATTGAAGTCTTTGGTAAGCTGTGGCATCTAATGTTTTTTTAACTCCATAGGTTAAAATTTCCACAGGTTTACCCATTTCAGCATGAGAGTTACCCTGCCTTAATATACGGCCATTTCTTTGTGCAAAGTCCATAGGTCTAGGTGGAGCATCAATATGGTGCAATGCAGCAAGTTTATCTTGAACATTCACCCCAACACCCATACGCTCAGTACTTCCTAGTAAAACCCTAATATTACCAGCTTTAACTTGGTCAAAAATATAGGTCTTTTTGTCTCCCTCATAATCGTTTACTACAGCTATTTCATTTTCTGGAATACCTAATTTTACTAATTTATCTTTAATTTCATTATAAAGATTAAATCTTGGTAGTCCGTATGCTGGATTAGGTATAGTTCCATCTTCATCTAAGAACTTTTCCTTAGCCTCTGGACTTTGGTACATATCAGAAAAAACAAGTTGAGTTCCTTTATAATCGCTTGTAGCATCATAAATACGCTTAACTTCTTTTACAACAGCATTTGTTTTTGAACCTGGATCATCAGCTGCGGCAGGGTCAATTAATCTTAAATCAATTGCAGCTTGCTTTGCCCTATTAAAAATCAACAAAGGCAAATAGCTCAGTTTTCTTTTTTCTTTTCCGGTTAGCTTTTCCCAATCTTCAAGTGTTTTTTTTAAAACACCCATTGTTGATTTCAATTAGTCTGTTTGGTCAAGGTATATTGTAGTATAACCAGCTTTACCATCAGGTTGTATTTTTAACTTTGGAATAGAATTGCTTTCTTTAAACTCTGGGATATCCTCTGTTAAAACCACATCGGTCTTACTTCTAAATGCTGTTAGCAATTCAGGGGCGTTCATATATGATTTAAACCTCTCAACTACTTTAAACTTTCCAGTAGGACCAAACTCTAATGAAGGTTCAACAACTCCAAATGTACTAGCGAACTCGTCAAATGTCCTTATGTTATACTTTTCAATAATCTCTGGAGCCACAAACTTCATCATGGTCCACGCTTCAGCCATTGTATTTGTTATAGGTGTGCCTGTGGCAAATACAATGTTACGGCCATTATTTTTTTCTTGAATCCACCTTACTTTCATAAATAAACCAAAGGCACGTTTTGATCTTCCAACGTCAATACCTTTTATACGGCTCATTTTAGATACAAAACCTAGCTTTTTATAATTGTGAGCTTCATCCACAACTAAGGCATCAATACCCATTTGCTCAAAATTCAATACATCATCTTTTCTTCTATCTGCTTGGCGCAAAAATGTTTTTGTTGCTGATAGGTTAGCTTTGGCTTTATCCTTTACCTTCCTTTTTGGTTTGCCTATTTCTTCCATCTTTTCATCCAAAGACTTGGCAATTCTCTTTAATTCAGACATAGCACCTCTATCTTGAGAATCTATAGCATCATTAAGAGCTTCTTCCACTTCATCGATTTGTTCTTGAAGATACGCCCTTTCTCTAGCTTCATCATCAGGTATAAAATCAAGAAATGACTGTGGTATAATTACTGAATCCCAATCGCCATAAGCAATTTTGTTAAAAAGTGTTTGCCTATACTTAGCTTCCATTTCTTTTTTAGTTGGATAAAGTATATTAGCTGATGGGTATAGCTTCTTAAAGTCTCTGGCAAACTGCTCTAAAGTGGCATTTTGAACAACTATCATTGGCTTTTTAGCAATGCCTAGTCTTCTCCACTCCATAGCAGTGGTAATAATTGTAAATGTCTTACCTGTTCCAACCTCATGAGCAAGCAACACGCTATCCCTAGTGGCTCTTACAACGCCTTTTCTTTGGTGAACATTCAACTTGATGTCTCTGGATGCACCAGGATAATACTGAAAACTAGGTAAAGTGTATTTCTTTTCAATAAAATCTCTATAAATATCATTGAAAATTACTTCAACCTCCTTCATTTTTTCTTTATCAGACTTTAAGTAATTGTAAAACATATCTACAAGCTCTTGCATTTTAGCTTGAGCTTCCATTGTTTTTTCAATGTCTTTTACTGTGGACTTTGATCCATCTGGGTTTTTAACTGTGTAAGAAACTTCTGGCTGTGTTAAGTTTAATGCTTTCATAATTAACTCAACAGCTGAAAAGTCTTTGGTTGCGAATGTAACCTGGTTTCTTGGGTCTGATGTATTAGATGAACCATTTAAATTCCATCTTCCAGAAATTTTACTATATTCTATAACAGTGCTTACACCTACAGTTTCTTTTATAAAGTCTTTAATAAAATGTGGGGGCAACCAAGTTGAGCCTAATTTAAATTCAATCAATTGAGCTGGCATATCTTTTGGTACAACCTCTTCTAATGCTTTTACATTATCTTGATACTCTGGATTGGTTTCTGAGGCCGCAATAGCTTGTTTAAGTTTAGTCCTAACAAATCCTGATAAATACTCGTTTCTATCTTCCAAAAGTCCTGTATCTGGATTCTCAAACGCCTCACCAGTTGAAAGCAATTCAGACTTTACTTCATTTTCGGTAAGCCCAACTAAATTGCTTATAAAAGGTATGTCTATTCTATTCCTATAACTAATACTAATATTTACAGCATCACTAATGTTTTCAGCACTAGCTGGCTCTTCTACTGGGAAATTAACCCTCTTAAAGAAAATAGGGCTTTTTTCAATAGTAAATGTTCTTGTCACATTTCCATTTATATCAAAAGACACATTTTTCTTAACATCTTCTAGTGCAAATACGGCTGTGTGCTCAGAATCATCTTCCAAAAATTCAATCTTTCTGTTCCTAGAAAATTCACCAAACCTATTTACAAACTTGTCATATTTAGCGTTTAGTAAAGTTCTTTTTTCTTCAATTAAATCTTCATCAACATTTTTTTGTTGTTCTAAATTAATCAATTCGCGAACTGCGGCTTTAATTTCTAAGTAGTTTTTAGCAACCTCACCTTTTTTATACGTTTTGCCACCACCAGTTTCAGGGTTTATTCCTTTGTAATCTTGGTAAGTCCATGTTGGAGTATCCAATTTCCCGTTTTCAACATAGTATAGTGCATTATCTTTTTCTATTATTGTTCCATCCTTATCTTCTAAAGAAGATGCAATAGTTTCTTGCTGAACTGTTGAGGCTTCTGCTCCAAAAATATTTTCAGGGAAAAGTTTGATCCTTTCATTTAACAACTCAATAGTTTTTTGTCCTGCAGGTGCCATCAATGTTTGTGCATCTGCATTATACAAACCACCTTTTCCAGATTCTGAGGCAAGGAACATTTCACCTAGCATCATTTCAGGATTGTTGATATAGTATTCATTTATATCAATTGTGGTCGGTTTGCCTTCGCTGTTTTTAGCTTCGCGTAAAGGCAATACATATCTGTACGGCTGATTTAATTCGCTTGCCTGAGCTGTGGCACGTTTGCGATAAATCATAATATCTGTGGTAACTTGGGTACCTGCATTTTTATCAAATGCATTATTTGGCAACCTGATAGCTCCTATAAAGTCTGAGTTACCTTCATTCTGTGTCCACTCACGAAACTTAATACCATTACCAGCATTATCCATAGATGAAGAGGAAGTAATAAACATTCCTATTCCTCCTGGTTTTAACTGCCTAATTCCTTTTGCAATAAAATAATTATGCAAATTGAATTTAGAAAGGTCCTGATTATTCTTATCGTATGGTGCTGTTCTACCAAAAGGAACATTTGCAATAATTAAGTCCTGTGAATTGTTTGCTTCCACAGAATTTTCATATCCGGTAATCCTCGTTGCAGCATCAGGATAAAGTTTTGACAGAATTAAACCAGTTAAGCTATCAAGCTCATACGCTGTTACAAGTGAGTTATCAGAAATATTCTGTGGCATTAAGCCAATGAAGTGACCTATACCTGCCCCTGGCTCCATGATATTTCCACCTTTAAATCCAAACTTTTCAGCTAATGACCACATAGCTTCAATAACACTTTTATCAGTGTAGTGAGCATTTATAGTTGAGTTAACAGCATCATTAAACTCTTCTGGGGTAAGTATCTGCTTTATTTCTTCATGCAGTTTACCATACTTATCATTCCATGCTTGTTCGTAGTACTTACCAAACTTAGATTCGTCTAGCACTGTGGCCAATCCTCCCCATCCAACAAACTTAGCTAACACTTTCTTTTCAGATTCAGTTGCTAGTCTGTTTTCGGCTGTAATTGCTTTTGCTAATCTAATGGCAGAAATGTTGGATTTAATTCGGTCCATTTCTCCTTTTTGAACTATTACATCACTTTCTGATATCCTGAAATTGTTTACATTTCTAAGTGATCCATTATTTCCTTTACTACCTTTTCCGGTAGTGGTTCCGCTGTTTCCTCCTGTGGCGTTGCTAGGATTGTCTGATTTACTATCTCTTGTCCTTCCACCTCTAACCTTCCCTCCTTTTCCATCTGCTCCATCACTTTCTCCGCTTGGTTGACCATTTGGTTTAAATACTCCTTCAAAGTTCCCTCCTTGTACTTCTTCAATAACTCCTGTGGCTGGTATTCCAGCATCCAGTTCAGATGGATTTCTCCCATCTCCGTTTGGTAAGGTTGAATTGTCTTGCTCATTTTCTGCTTTATTAATTATTAATTCAATATCGAAATTTCTTACTTCCTTAATTTCAGACATTCCTTCAATGTCCTCAGCTGTTCCCATGTAGGCCAAATATCCTTGCTTCATAGCAGGAAATATGTCACGGATTCCAGCACCCATAAGCTCTGTGGCTTGCTGCATAATATCAGCAAACTTCAACACGCCCTTCTTGATGAATAGGCCCGTAATCTTAACGGCCTGTGCCAAATGCTCAGGATTAACACCTGAACCAAGGTTGTTCATCATCTTGCGCAATGCTTCCAACTCGTCTGCTATCTCTTGGTCAACTTTGCTTAGTTCCTTTTTTATGGCACCTTCAACCCGTGGCACAATAATATTATCTACAACATCAGGATTCTTTTCTACCAGTGTTGGTTTGCGGCCAGTTTCCACAGCTTGTTCACCTGTAACGCCTGAACCTGCAAATGGGTCCAAAATAGATTCACCTTCAAAAGTTGACTGTTGGATCAAAGCTCTTAACAATTCTTTTGGCTTTTCTGTTTGGTAGCTAGTCTTAACGCTTGGTCTTATGAACCTGAAATTAAGGTTAACGGGAATTTCACCTGCTCTAGCATTACCAGACTTGGTAAACAACATTAATCTTTCAGGCTTCGCAACCTCACCCCTAACATTTGTCACGGGAGAACCATCCTTAAATGTTTTCTGGTAGCCACCTTCTCCAATTAACTTGAATCCAGCATTAACAACACCATCAACATATTTTACCATGTCTTTCTGTGCCGTATCAGCACCGGATAACATAACATACACATGGTTGTCTTTACCAACCATCTTGGAAATACTATTCATTACCTCTTCAAAATCAGGAGGCATGATGAATGAATATTCTTTTATGCCACGGTTTCCACCGATTAAGGCACGGCTGAAATATGCAGGGTCAAGGAATACCATGTCAAACTTACGTCCCTCTTCTGCAAACCTAGCTAGTGTTTCTTTTGCTTCACCTGCTTCAATGTATGCAGCTTCCTTGCCATCCTCTCCCTTCAAGGTGTAAACACCTGAGCCAATTCTTTCGAACTTTCCAGCCTTGGTTCCTACACCTAATATCCTTCTTATGTTTGGCTCAACTATTCCTGTGGCTTCTGCTATTTCCTTTATGCTTTTACCCTCGTCTGAACTAGCCAATACTTCTTTTACCTTATCAGTTTGGGTTGGCTTAACCCCTGTAACAATAACATTGTCCTTTGGTAAGCCAACAGCATCAACAATATTCCTTATTGCCTCTTGGGCCTGTGCCATGTTAGTATTTTCTGGATCCTGTTTAGCTAACTTCTCAATATATGGTGCCGCTTCCTTTGCCAATATCAATGCAAACTCTTTTGGAGTTGGGATGCTAGTTATGGATTTTTGATAAAATTCAGCTCTTCCATGTACTTTTAACCATTGGTTACCACCAACGTATTTGTCTCTACCCTTTAATGTAGGATTTTCAACTCGGTAAAAAAATTCGGTTAATCTATAATTTTCATACCTACCATTGTAATCAGGGTCATATTTTAAAGCAACATACATTTCAAGTGGAGTACCAGGTATTTGTAAATCAAAAGAAACATCACCACCTGCAGGGGCAATATTATCATTTATTTTACTAGCTGTCCATCCAAGTAATTTAGCAACCTCACCAGCATACTTGCGAACTTCTTTCTTAGCTGCCTTGCTTGCTTGTCTGCCTGCTTGTTCATCCATTGGCAACTGGTCTTCATCCCAAGTCTCTGTGAGCTTTACTACCTTGGCATTAATGCTGTTTATCTGGTCCTCTAGTTTTTGGAGGATTGATTTTGAGCTTTGTCCTGGTTTATGATCCGCTGCTTCTGCTTCAATAGCTTCGCTTTCTGCGATAATAGTTTCTGTACTTCTGCTTTCTCCTGTGGTGTCGGTTTCATCTTGTCCTATTTGTTTTACTAAATTACTTTCAATTATTTTTACAACGTCTTTGGCATCTTGTTTTGAGTAAAATTTGCCCACAACCTTGCCATCAGCATATAATAAATAGGTTTTTCTCCTATTACCTGAATATGGTTCACCTTCGATTAAGCCCTCAGCAATTCTAACATTTACACCATTGACGTCTTTTTCAGCTAATGGATTGTCATAGTTCCACATGTTCTGCCTGATATCTTCACTTTCTTGACCAAACTTAGGAGTATCATTGTATTTGGATTCAATTAGCTCTTGGTATTCTTTTGATTCTTGGTCAGTGAACAACTTACCTTCTATGCCTTTGGCTGCAATTGCCTGATTTTCCTTTACTAATTCAAGGCCAAATTGCTGTGGCTTATCCTTTGTTTCTTGGGTGGGTGCTTGTTCTTTAGATAGTAGGGATTCTACTGCTTTTACTAATTCAGTATTAGTAATATTTTTATAAGATTTTTGCTTATGATACTCCTCTGCAATAGAAGTATTTTTTACTATTTTACCATCAGGCAATTCATCTCTTAACATTTCTAACAATTCCTGTGGTGTAGTATCTTCTCCGTATTGTACATTACCATCAGCATCATACTTCTGCTTATGGTCTGCCAATCTTAACTTAAACGATTCTCCATCGCTAAGTTTCAAAGTATAATAAGTGCTACCACTACTTTTTGAGCCTTGTTTTGAAAATTTTACTCCAACATCTTTTAATGCTTTTTCTATTAATTTTTCATGCCAAAACATTTCCGATTCAATATCATCAGGTATTTCTACTTCTGTTATATCATAGTTATCAAGAGTATTTTTAGACTTCAAATCATCTATAACAACTTCATCTAATTTACTTATTGCTTTAACCGTACTCTCTACATCTTTTAATGCTTCTACGGCAGGTGCTTCTTGTTTTGGTGCAGGTGCTTCTTTCTTAGGCAACAAAGGAGTAATGAGCTTATCATACCTATTGTAAATTTCATCTAACTTTTCTTGGTCATTAGGGTCTGTAGCATCCTTTTCTAATTGTTCTTGCGCCCTTAACTCTATAATCTTATCCTCTATTGGCCTATTCATAACCAATCCTGAACCGCCTACTTCTGGCCTTTCATTCGCTCCTTGATTTCCGCTATCTTTTTTTCCAGCTGCTTTATCGCTTCCTGTGTTCTCAGGCTTTTGTCCGTTAGCTTCTGTGGGTTGTTTATGTTCTGGTTTGGTTTCTCCATTTTGCTCTTCAATTTTTAAAGCCTCCATTTCAGTTAATAGAGCTGTAGGCTTGGTGATTTCTTTTACTTGCTTTTCAAGGTCCTTCTTTTTGGCTTCTAATGCAGCCACAGTTTCAGGGCTAATATTTGGGTTTAAAAGAATGTTATTATCAATAGCATCAATTTGTTCATTTAGCTCTTCTGCGGCACCTTTCTGGTCAATGGTGATAGATTCTCCCTCTTCGGTATTTTTCTTAACGATATCGGATATCTGACCATTAATATTGTTTAATTCCTCTGCGGCTACTTCCGCAGCTGTGCCAGTTAAATTACCTTCTTTGATATCCTTTTCAACAGCTTGCTTCTTAGCAAAAAACTCCTGAACCTTTACCCTCGCTTTTGGGTCACGGATTCCTTTTATAGTTTCAGCTACCATCTGTGGGGCAGTAAAGAAAGTTGCCCCAGCTGCTCCTGATGAAAATTCACTTTTAACTTTGGAATAGTTTTCGCCAAAAATATACTTGTTCTTTTCGGCTTCGCTAAGGTTGCTATACTGTGGATCAAAAATAGTGTCGGTATATCTTTGACCAACACCTGTAAACACTTCACCAACTCCTTCACCTATTGGAGCTGTGATAGGAAAAAACTTACCATAAGCATCAAAGAAAGAATCTGTAAGTGATTTCTTAACTTGTGCTGCGGCTTGTTTCTTACCCATTCCCTTAATGGAGTTGAGAACGATTTTAGCATTAAATACGTCAGGAAGAAACTCAAATGCAGTTTCCAACATGCCTTCACCAGTTGAACTAAGCATTTTATCTACTTCGCTCATATCTGTGCGGTCTTTTAAACCTGCATACTTTGCACCTGCAGAACCAAAAAAGGTAAGAGCCGCACCGGCACCAACACCACCAAAGGCAGTTGCACCTAATGCAGCCACAGTAATTGGAGCAGAGGCCACAGCTTGTTTGAAAGCAAGGTCAATAATCTTTCCAGCATTTCCCTTAATGCTTTCCATGTCTCCTTTGAATAAGGTTTCAAGGTCTGTGCCCTCCCTTATTCTTAGCTTCATCGCGTTCTTTTCTGACCTTAGTAACTCTTCTTTTGCAGCATCATCAAGCCTACTTAGCCCTGTGGCTTCTATTATTTTATTGGCTTTATTAATACCTTCAACCCAACCTTGTGGATTGTTTATCCCACCAGAGGCCATTCCAGCCGTTCTGATAATTTGGTTTGGTAATGATTGCAAAAAGGCCCCTAACATTGGAGCTCCCACTTTATCCCAATATGGTAAGTATTCACTTTCCTTTGGGTCAAGGGTACGCATTAATGGGTCAAGCTCTTTTACACGCCTTTCATATCCTTTCGAAATGGTTTGGTATGTGGCATACTTCTTTTCAGCATCTTGCTGTATAGCTTCTAACTCACCAACTTTTTTATTAAACTCTTCATACATGCCCTGTAGGGCCATGGCTTCCTCTTTTGTTTTGGGTTGGCCTATTTCCTCAAAACCTGCTTTGAGGTCTTTGAGTTCCTTAGCTAACACATCACGGGAAGAAATATCTTTATTGATTTTACTTTCCAAATTGCCAATGGCAGATTTGTAAGTATTCATTATATTGGTGGTTTTCTCAACGTCTTTGTTGATTTTCTCACCAAGTCCAGCATTAGGATCAATAGCATCGGGTTGACCTTCCTGAACCTTTACCTTGAATTTCTCAGGGTCAAAGGTGCCCATTGGCAGTGGAGTAAACTTTGGAGCTTCTCCCTTTTCCTCATTGATAACGTCTAATTCATCCCACGGGATTGAAGTAAGAGGCTTTTTAGGTGCATCAGGAGCAGGTCTGTCTAACTGTGGCCAAAGATTAACCTGATGTGAACGTAATCCTGATTGTAATGGTCCCACCTTTGGCGAAGAATCTTTTGATTCTGTACCAGGGAGACTTTTTTTTTTTAAGTTCTGAATCTACAAGGTTATTAAAATCATTCTCACCACCTAGCTCAAATTTTTGGCTGGCAGTTTGATAAAACAAATTCCTTTTGGTTCTGTCTTTTAATACCTCTTCGAATTGCTGTGGAGTGCCAAGCTCAATACTTGAACTCATGGCATCGTACATCAATTTAATTTTGTCTTTTTCTTCTGGCATCACTAATTTGTCTTAAATAAACCATCAATAACTATTTTAGAACCTGTTTTTGGCTGTGGCTTTTGGTCATTTGAGCCCTTAGCTTTATTGAATTGGGTATTAGATACCACATTACTTCCATAAGCTACCTCAGAAACTATTGCTTGTCCCACAGGATCATCAGCCACATACTCAACTTTAAAATTACCATTTATATCTGCGGAGTTCTTTAACATGGCCTTAAATGCTTCTTTCGTAATTGAAGCTGCATTTGGGTCAGATAAAACAAACTGACTCATTTTCTTGTCAATTTCTGCATCTGTGGTAGCCTTAATTGGCTTCATTTCTATTTGGAAATACTTTGTACCATTAGGGTCATTTGGTGTTGTTGTAACCCCGTTTTTGTCTTTGTAAACAATAAGAGTTCTAACTATTTCACCAGGAATAGTACCAGCACCTTTTGTTGGAATATAATTACCATTTTGATCAAGTGAAAGTGTTTGGTTCTTACTAGCTGTCATAAACACCTGTCCTAAATTTACTGCATTAGGTAAGCTAATACCATTTATAGGGCCTTGGCCATTTCCTCCCTTGGTTAAAATTCTTCCACCTGTGGCCTTAGCTAACATTTCCCATTGCTGTGGCACAGTATATTTGGCTGGATTGCTCTTAATGTCGTTGTCAACTTCCTTAGTTCTGTTTGAAATAAAGGTTGGAATCAAGTCACCAGTATTCTTATCGCCACCTACATTAACATTGATATTTGTTTTTGAAGGGTAATGGAAATTTGCATCATATTGGTCAGGGTACATTTCTTTACCAATACCAATAGCAATACCTTTTTTCATTTCAGCAAACTGTTCTTTTGGTGAAAGTTTATCGAAACCAGGCTTTGACCTTGCTTGTGCAATAGATGCATCGTATGAAGGATTACCTGTGGTAAATCCTACTATTTCTTTTTTTGCAGGGTCGAATAATGGTTGTGCGGAATTTACAAGCCTATCAAGTTCCTCATTAAACCTACGCTCTTTAAAACTGGTAGGGTTCTGTAATACTTTGGAAGTTCTATTTTGTATTTCTTCAGTATTAATTCGCTCTGTCTTTTCGCCCTTCATTCTACCACCGCCAATATCAACAGGGTTAGTTATTTCAGCTGGCAAATATTTTACGTCTTTAAATAGGTCCAATTTGTATTTCTCAAAATCAAATGCTGGGGCCAAAATTCCTTCGTTCTGAATTTTCTTTAACCCTTCAATATCTGACAATGAAGTACCATAGTATTGTGCTAACCTTTTTTCAGACTCTAACCTATCAAACTTACTATCATCAGGGTTATTAGTATGAATATCGTATGCCTTACCATAAAGCTCTTTCTTTTGCTTTGCAGCTTCTAATAGACCTTGTGTTTCTGCTTTTTGCTTTTGAAAAGCTAAATAAGCATCCACGTTTTTTGGGTTTGTAGGATCAACACCTTTAGCCCAATAATCAGAAAACATTTTTTAGTAGCATTAATAGCAGGAACCACTGTTTTAATAATATCTTCATTTAAACCTTCTGGTTTTAAATCAGCAATATCCTTTACACCTGCCTCAAAGGCTTTTGCTTTTCTAGCAACGTCTGCTTCATACGCTTGCTTTGGTATAGCAGCAAACATAGCAGGGTTAAAATTACCGCTGCCTAATACTTGTGCAAGGCCCGAACCTTCTCGGCCTAATGCTACTTGTCCTAATGCATCTAATTGTTCTGCCATGATTACCCAATTGGTTTGTCTAACAATGAAGCGTAATACTTGCCCGTAAACAAGTTTGCGCCAATATCACTCGCTTTATTCAAACCACCGCTAATATTCTGTATGCCTGAGCCTAGTAATGCACTAGCTGTATTGGCTTTCCTTAAATAAGGATTCAATTCGTTATTCTCCCAAACTCTATTTTGCCACTGTGCCATGGTATTCTCTTGGCCCTGCAAGTTCATTTGGTTGTTTGTTTGGAAATTAGCTGATGCAATACCCAAGTCATTAGTTTTCTCCATGCCCATGCCGTATGATTTAAAAACTGCATCCAAGGCATCATTAGGATTATCACTTACTTTTTTAGCATCTAAAATAGAGTTTGAAACTAAGTTGTCTATTTTATTCTCCATTAAACTTTGACCAGGTAACATGGTTTGCATAGCCAAATTTTTAGCTACGTTTTCTGCTCCAATTGCCCCTGCAGGAACTTCCATGTTGGGGTTTTTCAAATCTTTTAACATTTTTGAGCCACGGATAGTTTGGTATATACCAAATCCAGTGTTTATTGCAGCTGGAATAGCTGATGCCATTGCTGCTTGGTTTAAAAAAGAGGATGCTGCGCTCATAAAACTAAGAGTTAAAGTAAAAACAAATCTACACAAAACAAAACAAAAGTAGCAAAAAATTTATGCAACTATCGTTAATTCTCCATAACTCGCTTTTCCAGTTGCTTTCATAATAAGTTTTCCACTGGTTTCATCCCAAGTGTAAGCCTTAATATTTGCATCTGTGGAACCTTGTATGCCTCCGGAGAACTCAATGAAAAAAATCCAATCTTGGGTTTCATACTTGTATAGCAATTCCTTAAGCTGATGATCTAAAAGATAATTTTGCCTAAAGTCTGCTACCTGATTTTCGTAATTTATCCTGCTTGGTTTCATATCGTTTTGGGGCTTGGGGTTCCTTTCACTATAATACTCATTAGTACACTCTCTGTATTTGGGTACTCTATTTTGCTTTCAAGTCTGATTATAATACACTGTCCCCTTAGCTTCCTACCATTTAATATAGGGTTAAGCACATTTGGTGTAAATAGGTCACACATGAACTCTGAATAGAATACACCTTCTTTAAGTTTAAATTTGTTTATAAGCAAACGGCTCTTCATTCCTGTTGGATATAGCGCAGTTGGTGGAACTGTAATATCTGTATCATTGGGAGCAAACCATACTTTATTTGCGTTTATTGTTACGTCAGTAAATGCCTTAACGGCTTCTGGTGTCCCTAAGTTACAAGCAATTTTAACCTGTGGCTTATGCTGGGTTCCATAAAAGTTAGCCGGTATTGCACTATCTACATTATGCCTCCACATTGCACCATTGATCCATGAAACTAATACCTGCCCACGGGAGCCTAACATATCAGGATAAATCCTATTTGCGCCATCAATAGCGTATAAATCAAGCTGCTCTTTAAACTCATTATCCTTTTCCAAATAAATTATAGTATCATTAAATGCTAGGTTAGGGTAGTTGTTTTCATCAATAAAGCTGAAATACAATTCATCATAAAATGTATCAAAAGTTGCATATACTTTGGCTCTTGTTCCAAGTGTATAAGCTAATGCAGCTTTGTCACTGAAATAAGAATACATTTTTTTGTCTGAAATAGATTCCATCCCATTTACAGAGTCCCTTACTATACATGAATTAATTACATCAAAAAACCAAATACTGTTTCCTGATGCTACAACACTTTCAGGGTGCTGGCAGCCATAGTCCTCTTCGCTTGGGTTCACTGTGCCATAATACCCACTTATTGTGGTCATGGTTCCTGTACCTCCATCTGCAGACTGAGCTATAACCCTGCCAATATAAATGCTAGTTCTTTTAAATGTTTGGTAGCACTTAAGTATAACTCCACCTATACCTACTATCCTACAAACAGGACCATAGGACTCGTTTAACATTAATTGTGATTCACTATCCCATGTTGATAATCCGTTGGTTAACGTGTTTTTCAATATTGGATTACTGTGTCTTATTCCAGTTTCAAGCCACTGTTCCTTAGCTTGTAGGTTAACTATGTTTGGCCTTCCAATGTTAATATCATCACTATCTGCTATAAAATCTGATAGGTAAGCAGATTCATAATACCTGGTTTGAGGGAAAGGTGTTGTAGGAGCAGGATATATGTTTATAGTTCTGCTTACAATATAAGTGTCTCCACTTTGGAACTGTCCGGTGGCAGGGGTGGATAAATCTGAGGTTTGGTTAGCGTTTGGCCCTGCATGAAACCTTGTCACAGTATATGGGTTTCCTATTTCATAGGTTTCACATACTTCAAAAAACAAACTTTCCTGAGACAATTTTATTGGAGAATACAGCTCTATTACTGGACCAGCTTTGGTGGTAGCATCCATTTTAACTTCTGGTGCCGTAAATATGTTTTTTACCCTTACTTTAAAAGTAGTGGTATCATAAGATACAATTTCAAAATCAATATACTGATCATAGTAATCACCTGCTTCATCTTTGATTAGCCTTAACCTATCACCTTCACTGAAAGCATAAGCTAAAATACTTTTTTGATACTGATTTTTATAAGCATCTAAGGTTTTAATATTAATGTCAATATATAAAGCATCACCAGCGGCATAATTTGTTGTTGTAACTGTACCATCTTGCTTAATTTCCTTAACATATTCCGCAGCTTGAATAGGAATCTGTAAATAATTGTTGTAGGATAAATTTCTAGTTCTAACCCACGAATAATGTGTTGCCCAAACTGGTGGTCTGTGGTTAATTTCCCAGCTAACCAAAGGTAAAAATCTAAACGCCTCGTTTGGTGTCCAAAAAGGAATGGCTACCTCAGAGAATTGAGAGTTATTTACATACCCTCTCCTATTTCCACGATCATAATAAACAATGCCGTATTTATATTTAGCACCATGCTTAAGGTAGGATAGGATTCTGCTAGATTCAACACCTGTAAATAAATAATCAAATGAATTACTTGTGTTGTATGGTGGAAATGTTAAGTCACCTATTCCAATTACATGAGAATCGCTAGTAAATGTGACAATATTAAAAGGACTTGGATTGCCAAGAATTATTTTTCCTGGCCTTTCAACAGGTGACACAGTATCATAAAAACCGTAAACTATTATTTTTGCAACCCCTAGTGAATCTGTTATAACTTGCCTAGCAGATGCACTAAAAGAAACAAGTATGTTTTCAATTGGATTGTTTTTATTATCCTTTACTGATACAGATAATGTAGTTCTATAATCTCTAGTAATATCATTGTTGTAGTTTGGCATAAACAGCATGTTATCTGCTTGTGCTGTGGCAGATTGAGGCACCATTGTATTATACCCTGTTGAAGCTACTAATATTGGTTTTTCTGGGCTTAAATTACCTATATAATATGTTTCACCAATTTGTTTTATATCCGCATAATTATACCATGCTTTTGTAGATTCCCACCTAACAACATTAGTATTTGCAGGATTATCGTCTATACCAGCATAAAAAAATCCTCTCTCGTCTGCAACTACAGCTTGAGTGTATAATTGAGTCAAATATATGTTAGCCCCAATATATCCTGCAGATACTGCTATATCTAATGTTAATATATTACCAACTTTTGTAATTATTTTTACAGCTATTCCATCAGGTATAACTCCTGAAATTTTTATAAAAATTACTTCGCCTACATTAAGTAATCCTGGATTATTTACTTCTATTTGTTTTAAAGTAGGATTGACAGCTATAACAGAAGCAGGGGTAAATGCAGAATACGTTTTGTAATAACTCCAATCTATTTTAGCATTTTCCATTGCCAAGCCATTTCTAATATTGTCCCCTGCCACTGGATAACCTACATACGGATTTTGGCCATCATACACATATCCGTAAATATGAGCTAACTGTGGCGTTCCTAAAACCCAAGTTAAAGAACTAACAGGTAAAGAATCAATTTCAATTGCACTTCCCAAAGTAACATCAGCTCCATTGACAAAAACTTCTTTATACCTAAATGCACTTCTAACAAATGTGCTAGTATCTTGCCACCTGATATTTGCAGGATTGCTAGTATCGTATATATCTCCCCAAGTAACGTCACCATTTTTACACAAATGACTTGCAACCCTTAAAAAATATCTACCATTAGGTACCCCTTTAATTGAAAAGTTTTGGTCGGTTCCTGATTGAACTGTTACTGCGTGAAATGATGTTCCTGCTAAAAAAACAGTAAAACCACCTTGCGGTATTTCAAAAGAACCAAAAACATTTCCAGAAATTGAAACTAATGCATTTGTATAATAATTACGAATATTTATTTTACCATTAATATCAAATGTTGCTGGTCCTGTTTCTCCGCCTGTATATTCAGTTGATAGCTTTACATCAATAGGTGTGTTGTCAAATCCTTCTAAATTATTTGAGTAATTAAGCCTGTTTATAAGTACGTCTTGAGATTTTGAGCTTCTTGGGATAAAGTCTTGCCCCTCTAAAATATCAAATGTTGGAACTGTGGAGTAAGCAGAATCATTGTAAAAATTAAAAATTCCAGTTAACTGACTTGCGCTTAAATTTGCAATTCTTTTAAAAGTAGATTCGTTTGCATCCCTTACGGCTATTTCAATACCAACCAAAATATTTCTTTTTGATTGCATCCTACCATTATCTGAATAGTCAATTTGAATGTAATTTTTATTGGTATCTGTTAGGTTACTTCCTACAATTTCATTATCCAAAGCCATAACAGAAAATGGACTATACTTTGAATTTTCACCATCATCATATATGTACCTAACAGCTACCTGAAATCGCGTACCTCTTAAATAGTTGTATAAGAAATTAGGATCAAAAGCCATGTTTACCTGTGGCTCTACCCAAGAAGGCCACTTTAATACATCAAGAGTTTCCTCGTTAATGTAAGTATAAAAGTTTATACCAACCCACCAGATATCACCAAAGTTTGCAGAGGTTACAACATCCCAATTTCCACCAACTACTTTTGGAGAAAAATTTAAACACTCAACTTCAACACAATCGTTTAAATATGTCGCAGTGAATGTATTTGCATCAAAATCAGCATTTGCATTTAAACCATCTGTGATAGCTTTTAAAACCTCTCGCAGTGTGTCTCCTGTGTTATGTGGATAATTGATAATTATAGGCCCTATTGTTGGGTGTGCCCCTCCAAAAGCTCCTTTAATATTTATAGTATAGCTTGTTGATAATCCTGGGTTGTCTGGTCCAATGTAAATTCTAAACTTGTATGAATCTTTAAGGGTTGCCCCTTTATTCATATTTAATTTTTTCTGTGGCTCATCATCCTGAACCCAATATAATAGGTCGTTAACAATATCAACACTATGTATTTTGCTGTGCTTATTAAAGTTTAAGCAAGGTTCATAACATAATCTTTCTGCTAAACCTAAATCATAATAATACCGGATAATTTGGTGCCCTATACGCTCAATTACAAATTGTGAGCTTGTATCAGGCAAAACATTCCATGCCTCAGTTAAATTTAAAATAGTATTGTTATTACTTGAAATATCCCTTACTTGGTTTGCACCTGTTCCAGATACAATCCTTACCCTATGGTTTTGCCAAATATTAACAGTCCAACCTTCGGTGATTACCTGTAAGCTATTGCTTGTAACAGCTGTAGGAAGGTTTCTGTAAAATATGCCAGATAAGCTGTTCCAAATAAACATTACTGTGGCTTTATTCCTGATATCGGCTATTTGACCAACACATTTAAAGGTACCAGAAGCAGTTAGTAAACTTGATACTTCATCAAGTTCAACATTCCCTTCGAATGATTGAACACTACCAAGGGTATTATTGGAAGTAACACCAATTCTTACATTTCTTGTACCGGTTAAATAATCTCCATCAGGTAAAAGTCTTGGATCACTAACTGAGTTCATTCCCCCAGATAAAAATATTTCTTGCTTAAATTCTTCTGACATGGCCTATTATCTTTTTGGTGCTTGAATATAAGAAGAATATAGTGAATCCAAAAACTCATTCATGGTGAACATTAATTGAAGGTCACGATATTCCATTACAGATTCTTCGTACAAATCTTTTTTACGTTGCTTTTCTGACATTGGTACCCGTGGGTCAAATTCAATCCTTTGCCAATGAACATAGTTCACAACTACTTTTACTGCCTGGTAAGGAATAACAGTGTTTTCACTAAGTCCATTTGAAATGTATTCAACGATTAGTTCATTCCTTGGTAATTTATTACTAAGCACTATTTGCCTGTTGGCTTCGTCAATATTATAGTAAGCAGTGTTTACACCACCACCAACACCATAAAGACCACCAACATATTGACCACGCTTCCAGTGGTCCACAAAATAGAAACCTCCCACTGAATTATTTATAGATGAAATAAATTTCAATCCATTTTCAGTATCATTTACATCAATACCACATTCTTGGCCCTGTGGCAAAACCATACTTCTGTTTAGCGTAAGGGTCCAAATAGTACCATTTACATTGATACCAATTTTAGTATATCGAACATAATCATTTGGAAAATTTACAATATGAGCTTCATTTGGTGTTAAATATTTAACCCTTACCGATTCGGTATGGTAAATGTTCATATCCCCCCAACCATTAATAACAAGCTGCGCTAAATACTTATAGTCGCGCATTGAATAATCTCTAAGGTCATTCAATACACGCATTACACAATACCTGATTGTGCGCCCATTACCTAGTTTGTTTTCGTCAACGCTGTTCATTGTTATGCCATTTTAGAGGTTGAATCATTATTAGTTTGTTCTGGTCCAGACTTCCTTTGGGTTAAAAATTCAACCACAGTACTGGTGATCAATGTTGACATCCCTGATGGCATATAAACTGTATCTTCATCTTCTAATGCTCCAAACTGAACCACTAGCTTCATCAACATTCCAGCCTTAGCCATATCATCGGTCATTCCTGACTTATATCTAATCTGTGAACCTTCAACCTGATAAGCAGCTGAACTGTCAAGTGCATTTACTTCAAGCTCATTAAATACAGCTGTGGAAGAGTTATCTTCAAATACAAATGCATAGCCTTGGTCAAGCATAGGACTAATTAATCTGATTGACTGGTTATCCGGTATCTGAATAATTGGAGCAGGTAACTCAGAGTAATATTCACAAAGGTCTTGTTCGTAATGTACGGGAACCTTTTTATAAGCCTTTATATGGTTGTCAAGCTGTGAGAAGTCAGAATACCTTTGAGACTGACTATAAGCCTTACCTACAACATCATTGTAAGCCATTTCAATAAACTTTTCAATTTCGGCAGGATGGTATTTACCCAATAATGCAGAAGTTACGTTTCCATTAGCAAGCTGGGTCTGTATAATTTTTACAAATTGTTCTTTGTTCATTAGATTCCCCTTTCTTTACGTTGTTCGGAAACTTGGTTCATAAATTGGTCACGCAAGTTTTCACTTGCTAAATTTACAATTAAATTAGCAATATCTGCATGACAATCCACAGGCCATTCTAATTGAACTGAACCTGCGGCATTATAAACAGGTTCATCATTAACCACAGTATAAGCATACACGGGAGTTCTAGGAACCCTAATGTAAGTAAACTCAACTGCCCCTAATTCCTTTGGCCAAAACTCAATGTAGCTATTATAGAAACAGCAAAAAGGATATTTCAATGTAGGCCCTTTTACTGGATGGGTAATTCTATCACCAACCTGAGCATCAAATAACACTTCAACTGAATAAACTTTTTTGCTTGGAGGATTTCCACACTCCTTATTATTCTTAAGGTAGTTAAACCATATTGATGAATAGTGAAGGTAATCGCTTGGAATCTGTGCAATGCCATTAACATCAATCACCATTTGTCCTCCTTCTTGACCTCCCATCTTTACTTTGGCCCAACGCATATCGTCAGTTATCTTTTGGGTTGCTTCCCAAAACTGTCTTGGAATTGGACTGCCTGGTTGGTATTCCTCTGGCAAACCATACTTCCATTTCATGTATTCTATATTAATTACCTGCAAAATAAGATTATACTGGTCCTCGGTCATAGACCTACCAGACTGTTCCTTATTCAATCTGAAATTAACATAGTTTAATATTTCTTGAACATTCATGATTATGAACCTTTACAAACTATGAATTGAATTTCAATAGCATTATCAACAGGAGAAACGCCATTTAAAATACACCTAAAATCAACTCCACCAGATTTAGCCTTAACGTCTAGTAAAGAATAATAAGAACTTCCTATTCCTGATTGATCCTTTATTTGTATATCAACATAATCATTTGCCTCAATTTTATTGTTGCTGAAAGTAAATAATCCAATTTCACTAGGTAAAACTGGTGCGTTTGTTGCATTTAAACTTATTTTTCCAGATAACTCATTTATAACACCTGAACCAGATGCAACATTATCTACATAAACAGGAATATACCCTTCCAATTCTTGTGCTACATAATTAATAACAGCTTTGTTACTTGGAACTTTTGCGTTAGAATTAACAGTGATATTGTCCTCTTCAAGATAATTTAAAGGCATTGAGCCTCCTTCTGCGCTTCCTACAGCTAATACAAGTTGAGCAAAACCAGAATCGTCACTTCCTGTGCAACCACAGTCGCAACCAGTGGAACCTATTAGGTCCACAATGATATCAACTTGCCTACAAGCCTCTTCATCATTACCACACTCCACAGCTATACTATATAGCATATATGCATCTTGTACCTTAAATAATGTGTTTTGAAGTTTATTTGCCGCTGTGGGGTTTGTGCCCAAGTAAGCATTATACTGATCAACTAAACTTTTAATGCAAGTAAAAGCAGCACATAATCTAATATCACAATTCACAGTATGCTCTTGCAATCCTTTTATATATATGTCAAGGCCATAAGTTGTTTTATCAACTGTGAAATTAGTAGTTATAACTCCTGCCCAAGTATGTGTATATATTGGATTTATAGTTAATTGCTGATTAACATTAATACTTGTACTCACAACGTCTGCCACAGGAGTTTCCATTGTTAATGGGTATTTTACTCTATTTTCGCGCGAAACAATCACAACACCTGCAGAACCATAATCTGTGGCATCTTTACAAATCAATCTACTTTGAAAGCAATTTGAAGTAATTTCAACTATTGGAGTTGGTATGGTATAGCAAAAATTAATGCTATTAGCCTGTTCTGCTGTTTGAGCATAAAAAACTCCTGCTACTACTGCACTTGGTATTGTTTCATTTACAATAACCTCTGTTCCTGAAATTCCATTAGTAACGCTGGCTATGGTATAAGTACCAGCATTTGCACCACCTACAACCTTAAAAATAGTTCCTGTGGTGTCTTTTAGGTTTTGAATAAAATCTGCATAGTCACCGCTTGGAGTTAACGTAAACTTCTTGGTACCAGTATTTACAGCTACAATATCACCAAAATTGGCTTGATATTTAACATACATTGAATACTGACCATTTAATATTTTATTTTCAATATCAACTGGAATGGGTGCAATACCTATTTTTGTAGTTGATACTAATAAATTAATATCTGGATTTGAAAAACTATTTGTAGGATAACCAGCCTTAATAAAAAACGCCCCATTAGGACCTGAAATTTTTAAAATTGCACTTAACGCCTGTAAATAAATATACTCATTATTGGATATTACAGCCCAATTAGTATTGTCTTTGTAGTTAAGGGTTTTTACATTGTTTAGCCCAACAACAAATGTTGGTTTTGCTAGTGCGGTAATTGCTGTCATTTTATTTTTTATTTTAAAAAAAAAGCCATCCACTTATGATGGTAGGCTTTTTTAAGTAATTCAAATAACTATTATGTTAGTTAGATGCCGTTGCGGCTATTTTCTTAGCTTCAACCTCTCTAACTAACAACTCTTTTGTTTTCACGTTTTTAACAAGGTAATCTGATAATCCTTCTTTCCAATCTCCACCAGACTTAACCTTACAAATCATTTCGTCTGGTTGGCCTTTATCATCTTTAAAGAATATTCCTTTGCCTTTAATAAACATTATTACTCCATAATCTGTGGCATCTTGAATCAACACATTGTCGGTTGACCTGACAGTTTCATGGGAAATTAACATTCTTACATTTTTACAATACTCTGCTTTATTTTGAGCTAAATTAATTGCGCTAAGAATTGAAACAACAATTTCTTCACGCGATAAATCATCTGCTCCATCCATATACAATGCTTTCGCAAGATCAGTAACTTCATCATCTTTAAGTTTGTTTTCGTCATACAACAAAGTCTTAAGATTACTAATCTCTTTGTCAGCATCAATTTTGATTTTGGCCTCTGCTCTTTTGTTTTCAACTATTAAATATGTATTTAATGATTGAGCAGCATTTTTGCCACCACGAACATGTTTACTATATTTCAACAAAAACCAAATCTTTTCAATTTCATGCCTATTTACAACCAACACTTCATGTACCATTTCTCTGTGAGGATAATACACTGGAGGTTGGTTTATGCCTCCTGGGTTTACTGATTCAGCATACCTGAAAGCGTTAATACCACCTTCATCACTTACTGTTTCAAGCCACGGAATATTTACACTCCTTGGTCTGTCAGGCTTCTCATTGTCCTTTGTTTCAGTATATAACTGTGGAACATATTTAAACCTTACTGGGAACTTTTTAAGTTCAAACTCTTGAATAAACTCTTCAATCTCTGATTTACTAAGTTCAAATCTAACATCGTTTTTAAACAACATATACTCTTTTTTTTAATCTGTGTTACTCTAAAAAATTAAGGAGGGACCACCTAAGCAGTCCCTCCTTTTGACTATGGCGTAATCAATATCATTTGGTTTCCACCCATAAAATGTGCTCCCATGTCTGTACGTTGATACACATTCTTGGTATCAACGTCTGTGGTTTTGATAGCCACGTTTGCTGAACCTAATTCGAATGTTTCCATCTTACGGCTGTAAGAACCCATTGCTTTAAAGCGAATACCGATATTACCTACTTTGTTACCGGCTTTATCTTTTCTATTTTTATCTAATGGGAACAAGATACCAAAGTTTTTCATTGGATAACCTGTGGCACCATAAGACTTAGGATCATTCAATTCGCTGAAACGCTTGAACAAATAAGTACGGGTTGCTTTAGTAAATAATGAGAAGTTAACTGAAACTGCTAATGATTCATCGTTACCGAATAAATCTGCGTTTACAACCTTACGGGTGTAATCAATGCCAGTAAACTTGTTGAAATCAACTAACTTATTTTCAACCTCTATATGTAGGTTTTGAGCTAAGTAAGCCATTACATAGTTACCTGCATAGTTAGCAGCTAAAATACGGTCAAATTCATCAAAATCACTAACTGAGAAAGAACCAGGAGTGTAAGGATAAACATTACCCAAACGTCTTAAGTAAGGGAAGAAACCTTCTGTGGTTCTGATAGCGTAACCAGTAGCAGGGTCAACTGCAGCTGTATTAGTAGTTTTCTTTGAGAACATAAATACACCAGACATGTTTTTTGACATTCTGTAATCCAAGTCAATCTGGTAAGCCTTGTTAAACCAACCCTCAATACCTTTACCATCCACAACTTTTACCCAGCTCTCATTTGTTAATTCAGTACCAGTTGCACTGATAGTTTCCTTAACAATGTGAGTGTTGTTTGTGTATTTGTAGGCACCTGAAAAACGGCCATTAGGTTGTCCAGAACCTTCCGAGAACATATTACCAGTGATAATTAATGTTGCACCAGCGGAGGTAGCAGGGATTGCATCTAATACATCTTGTGGTCGTAATGTAAGCACAGGAGCAGAAGGAGTTGATACGTCAATAGCTGCAACGTAAGCTGTTACCTCATTCGGGAACAAGATAATATCGAACTTACGAACATAAAAGCGGTTACTAGCATCAAGTGAACTAGCATCTAAGGTCATGTTTACATCGGCACCTGCGGCACCAGCTGAAAACGCTGTTTTGTTTACGAAGGAATCGGTAATCCAATTCTCTTCAAAATGTGAATAATCTTGTTGAGATACATTCATTTCGAAGCCCATGGCTCTTAATGTTTGTAACATGTTCACTCCTTGGTCGCCATAACGACGATAAAGTGAACTTAGGAACTCCGGTTTATGGAGATCAAATCCAGATACTATGTCATTATAGTAAATGGAGGTAACTGGTGTGGTTGCATTAGACATTGTAATAAGTCTTTAGATTGTTGATAATAAAAAAAATACATAAAAAACATACTCTACAACTACTCTCTAAAAACTCTATACAATACTATTAGTCAGCAAATGCTGCCTTTGAGGAATCTACATGTGAATTTCCTGTAAGTGCTTCGCTTCCTGCTGATGATGGCAAACCTGTTGTTGGGTTGTGTATGCCATTATTAATGGCCTTAGTAGCTGCCGCCACTGCTTGTCCCCAAATGCTTGCAAAAACAGCTTTTTTGTTTAGTAATAAGGCTCGATTTTCCATAAACTCCTTTACTGCGGCTTGACCTTGCTCATTGTTTGGAATGTTGTATGATTGAATAAATGTGTCAAGTTCTGCCATAATCTGTGGCTTAACTTCGGCTGGTACATCAATCGCAACATTAAAATTCTGAGCCTTGTCTCCTTCACCAATAGTAATTTCGGCTGTAACCTGCTTAAAGGATTGGTCTATTCCTTGTAATGCTGGTTGCCATGCCTCTTTTAGTTGGGCTGCAGCAAGGTTTCTGGTTTCCTCTTGCGCTTTAGGATCAAATTTTGAAATACTCTCTTTCAAAGAACTTATAGATTGTTTGGCTGTGGCTGCATCCTCGTCTAACTTTATTCTGTTATACTTAAGGTCAACTTCATCTTCCAATCTATCATCATCTCGATATTGTTTTGTAAGGTCCTCGCGAATCTTACTTTCAAAACCCATCAATTTGGGGTTGTCAATTATTTTTTTCATGATTAAGGTTTCAATTGAATCTGTAGCAGACTCGTCAAAACTCTTAATCTTATTAAATAAGCCAAAGTCTTTAATCTTTGTGCTTCTTACAAATTGGTCATACATTGCTGTGTCTTCATCCGCATAGGTTGGTAACACAGTTCTGCTTGCCTTTTCTTCTAACTCTTTTAACCTTGCTGGCAAGGTTCTAGCTTTTTCAACATCGGCCCACTCTTCACCAAGAACTTCTCCAACTGTAGGAGTTGCAGCTGGTGCTGGTGGCGTTGGTGGTGGATCACCGCCTGGGTTAGCAGGTGGTACTGGTGGTGGGTCCCCTCCTGGATTAGCAGGTGGTGCTGGTGGATTATCATTACCTATATTTACAGGTGCTTGATTTTTACTCACCAATGTTTCAATATCGTCTCCAAATTCTACCATAACTCTCTGTTTTTTATTTCTTACACAAATGTATCTATATTTCTACATTAAAAACAAAATTTTTTTTTAACCACCTATTTGTGGAGTATTTTTTTCTTGCTCATTTGAGTGGTCCATGGCCTTCATTGCCATTTCTTTTAAAAATGCTCTTTCCTCAGCTGTGTTTTCAGCATCCTCTTTAAACATGTACTCGTATGCCATTTCCTTAATCTTAAGATCAGATTTAAACGCTTCCATTTCTTTGTCAAGCTGAACCTTTGCTTGTGTTTGGCTCATTATATCTTCTCCCTGAGCTTTCAACATATCGGCCCTTGATTTCTCTTCCATGGCCTCACGCTTGCGAATCTTATAGTTTAATAAAGCATCTGCATACTTAACATTACCAGTTTCCAATGTGCGCATTACCATTGAATATTCAGGCCACGTTAACTGTGGCACACCATTTTTACCACTTAACAAAGCTGCCTGAGCAGATTGAGCAATACGCTCTTTGTCTTGGTCATTGGGTTTTGCCACTAACCTAGTACCATAATATAAACGGCCCTTTTCTGCGCTAATTTTTAATGCTTCTAATTTTGATTTACCAAGTATTCCCAAGTATGCATCGTAGCACATAGGGTTGTTTAATACAGCTATTGAGATTCTATTTGCCAAGCTGGTTGCCATGCTTTCCTTTAAATAAATCACCCCAGCATACATTGGCTTCAATACATTGTTTGTTGCTGATACAGCTATTTTTGCCTCTGTGGCTGTACCCTGACCAGCATTGCCTGACATGGAAGTGTATTCATCAATACCAATTGCCTGGCGAATGAAATTAAGCTGTATCTCAAAAATGGAAATACAATCTTGCAATAACTTACCAACACCCACATCCATAGGTTGAATCGGTAAACCTCCTGGCATATTCACAACTCCTTTATGTGTAGTTGCTTTATAAAGCAAGGTTCCTGTTTGAGTTTGGATAGTTAAAATATCTAGTGGAGAAAGTAACTTACCTCCCATTGACATATTACTCAACGAACCGAACTCCACAGCAATACCTGCAGGTGTAGCTTTTGCTAATCCGTTTTGCAACTTTAAATTTGCAAGTTGGATCATATCCGCATTTGGCTCAATAGTCTCAACTAATGATTTACCAAAGTACTTGTAAATATGGTATGAGCTTTTGCAGTCTTTTTTGTTCGGCCTAGCTTGGTCATTCAATGGGCCATATTCAAAGCAAACCTTTGAACCTACAATCCATTTAGCTGCATACATTAAGCGAACATCGGTAACTGTGGTCTTTCTGCTTTCGCTATTATAAACCTTACCAAACTTTTCTTTCTGTACTATTTCAGAACCATTTTTTGTCCGGTAAGTATCGTACTTTTTATTAACTGTTTGCCACTCGCAAGCAAATACGTTTATCTTGAAAGAGTCATATCCCCAAGAATTATTTGTGGTATTGTAAAGGTTAAAGTTGTTCCAGGTATCTAAGTTAGGGTTTCCATTATAACCACAATAGCTCATTGCTAGTTCGCTTAGTTCTGTTTCTGACATTCCAGTTAAAATTCTTAACTGTGAAACATTATAGTCCTCAAAGTGCCCAAAGTATTTAGAGTTCCTAAAATCATTCTCTCTTGTGTATTGTGCTACTAGTCCTATTGGATCAACGTACTTGCTAACAAACCTGCAAGTTTCAGGGTCGTATTCATCCCTACATGCAATGATATTTATATCTAGGGCATCTTCAATCAATTTTCTTTTTAAGGTTTTCCAATCACTTACCAATGTAAATGTAGCTTCAATAGCCTCTTCTAAACCTATTTCCTGTTGAGTTTTGAATCCTCCTATACTGTGGAATATCTGAGCTTCCTCTAAGCTATCTGGCAAGTACTGTGGCTCGTCACTTTCTATTCCAAGTTCTGCCATCATTTTACGAAACCCCTCGCCATAACGCTTATCAAACCAAGCATCGTAAATTTCTTTTTCCCTATCTATTCCAGCTGATTCATCAATGCTGTTAGCAGTAATGGTATGGTCTATCTCTTCAAACAAACCAAGTACAACATGCTTAAACTTTGGGATAACAGAAAGGATTTCCCAATTAATATTTACAAGGCCCTTTCTAAGAAAGTCAGCACCATTAGCCATTCCTGGACCATCACTTTTTTTGTTGGTTCCCATTAGCATTGGTTTGTATTTGTCCACAGGTTGCTTACCTGCTCCATACAATCTATGCACAGCCATTATAGCCCTATCGCTAGTTGTTATGGCTGCTCGGTCACGCATGTAAACAGAATAGATAGCCTCAGCATACTGCTTACACCAATCCATGTCTTTCTTTTCTGGGTCAATATCATCCGAAGGGAAAAAAAAGCCTTGGCCTTTATATTTATTTTGAAGTTCAGAAAATGTACTTGCCATAATAAGAATGATTTATAAAGCAAATTTAATAAAAAACAATATATCCAAATTTTTTTTTATTGCACATGAAAAAATATTCCAATATCAGATGAATCGTTTAATTCGTCAATAAGTTCATCAAACGTACTTTCAAGTCCCATTAAGCAACCGCCACAGGCCGTGAACAAGTCATACATTGTCATTTGCTCAATTCCTTTTATACTGTGACATTCATCCAAAATACTAATATGCTTTTCCCTTCTGCCATGTAATTCTACATGGTCACGGAGCTTATTAAACAATTTCTGCTTGCTTGCGGTAAGGGAAGTAAAACCAGGTTTATCTTTAACCTTACCCGTGAGCTCGTCAATGTCATATTTCAAGAAACCGCTGTAACCACGCTTTACAAAGTGTTTATAAACTAAGTCCACATTTACCTCTGGGTACATCATGTAACCCAAATAAACTGCCATCATTAACATATCCTCAGCATATTCATCCTGGTCACTGGTCCTATAATTATAGGCCATAACAAACCTGTAGCTTTGCCATTCCTTGATATCTTTGTTATCAGGATCAATTTCTTGGTCTCTATTCCAAAACGCAGCTCCACCACCATTACTCATTTTTGCTTTGTCCTTGCGTTGCTTGAACTCGGCTTCACTCATAAACTTGAAAGGGTCAGCTGAACAAATACCACGTTTGGGAAACTGTGGGTACCATTCTCCATCCTTCATATATTTACGATTGTAATATTCAGGATTGAAAACCTTACTCATTTCAAATTTACCTTCTGGGTCGTACTCCCATTCAACTTCCCCATCTACCTTCTTATCTTTCCATTGTAAATTTCCACGCTGAAAAACGTCTTTTTTGTAGCGAAGTTCATCCATGGTTGTTTCCAATATCTCCATATTGAAACCGATATCGCCACCCTCTGTACGAAAACACTCAGCCCACCAAATAGGGTTTAGTCTTACTTCTTCTCTATACTTTTCAAGTGCCGCTGGGGTTCCTTTGTCCAAATATGCTTGCCTTTTCTTTAATAGATATTCTCTGGCACCAACATTCCTTCTTATAAATGCTGCTTGCTCTGGTGTAGGTGTATCAATAATTGATTCTCCAAATTCATCAATAAATCCTTCAAGTCCATCGTAAGCAGGGATGAATAAATTAAACAAACCTGACCTTGACTGACCATTCGCGTTTCTATCTTCAAAATGGGAATCTGAACAAAGTTCGAAATATGCAGCTCCACCTTTATTGTTCATTTCTCCAACTGTGGAAGGATGCACACTGAACCCTTCAATAATTGCACCTGAACCTTGGCCTAAGCACTGCCTTAATACTAGCCATCTATCTGATACGTCAACCTCTGTGGCCTTTCCTTCCTCGTCACAGAGCATAAAGAAAACCTTGTCACCATCATAAAAGGTAGCTTGTGCTGTGGGAGAATAATTGAATAGGGTTTGTAGGCCCATGTCAATATTAACAACGTCACCAGTTTTAGCCGGAGCAGCCCAAAAGATTTCTGAGCTCGGAGGATTTTTGCCATTATACATAGGCTTAAAGAAGAAAGGCATTTCCATCCAACCTGGCACAAGGATATCCTTAAAGTGTTTTTCTGAACTATCCCCGTTCATTGATATGATACCAGAAATTACACCCTCCATTACTGTGGTCTCACAGTAACCAATACATAAGCTCATGTTTGAGGCTCCACCCCTTCTACCTTTAGGGAACGTGGTACCCATGCACACGCGATAACCTAAATCAATAAAGTCATAATACCCATCTTCGTTTGGTATTGGTCGGCCAAATTCGTCTCTGCTTGCAAAGTCATGTGAACAGGTATAGGAAAATCGGTTGAATAAAAAGAACTTCCTATTTGCACTCCTAAACTGTGGCAGCTTTTTATTTTTGAACTTCCAGAAATTAACATAGGTATAGTGCCAACCATCAATGTATGTTGGCCTACCATTTATAAAACACCAATACCCGTTGGCTCTCCTATCCCACTGAGTAAATATCCAATCTAACTCTTCTTTGTAATCGTCACGCTCTGCATCCAACACATCCCAAATTTGAGTAATGTTAGTACACCTGCGCTCTAGCTTTTTAAGTCTTTCAGGGTAAACTTGGTATTCAAATTTCTGTGCCCTGGCAGGAAGTCCAAAACCAGCTATCAAATGGTATTCTGGTGGCTTGGGTAATTCTATTCTTATTGGGAATAGGTTTGGATCATCTGTATTAACCCACAGGTATGTCTCTGGTTCCTTGTATTGCTTTGCAATAGCAAGTGGGACCTTTGGATAACGCTCTACTATTTCTTCCGCAATCATTACCTGTTCCTATTATTTTTTAACGCCATATCCTCTGGCCTCAATCCTAGCTTCTCACGCTCAATATATTTGTAAAGGTCAAGATACAAATTGTTGGTATTGTCGCGCACAAGTATTTTTTCAGTAACAGTATCAATCTCTTTTTTGAGCTTCTGTACCTTATCAATATCCTTTATCTCACCTAGCTGAACACTTGGCAAAATTGCATAAAGGGCATCCTTCAATGAGGTAATGTAGGCAAAATCGTCATCCCCAAATAACCGGACAACCGCACATATCATTTCATTAACAAGTGGGTCTTGGCATTTAATTACATCCTCTACCTGCTTCTCAAACTTTTTATCTACAAGCTCAAATCCAGATAGAATTGCAGCTTCGTACTTTCTTTTAATAAGGTCCTTATTGTGTATCACCACGGGGCTACCTCTATCATAGCACAGGAAAATGTACCTCAATACTTTATCCTTTGGCAAGTTAACCCCTGTTTCTGCAAGCCTTAGTTCATCAATCTTCCTAAGTTCAGGCCAAAAAACTAATGGATCATCAAACTTTTGCAACTCACTTACGTTGAAAAGCATTAATCTATAATCTGATTCTCTATAATTCATGCGCTTATACTCTTTTGAAATTCAAAGATAAAAAAAAGAGAACTTATTAGGTCCTCTTTTTTGTGTATGATTTTAATGTATAATTTCTGGTTTACTAATAGTTAATCCTTTACTTGACTGGTCCCTTTCTGCAATGCCACCCAAGTAATCTGCAATATCAACCATTTGGGTTTCCATTACAAATATTGCCAACTCAGGTTCAAACTTTGACATTTCATCCCTGATTTGTGTGTGCAACATGCCACAGGCCATGTAAAATGTTTTTCGCATTTCATGCTCCTGAATAGCAGGTATGGTACCTGACTTAATCCCGTTCATGTGCAAAAATGATTCCCATAAACCCTTTATGGAAATATCTTCCTTTTTTTTATTTACCATCTTCAAATTGTTTAATTATGCCGCTAATAAATGTTCTCTGAACTCGAAAGTAGGTTTTATTCTTATCAAATGTACTCCACATGCTGTACTCTAGGGGAATATTGCAATACCTATCCATGGTGACTAAATCACCCACCTGCAGACTATCATCATCTGGGGTGTACCTGTGGTTCGAATACTCTCTATTTAATGAACCCATGTACCTTACTATTCCACGTTGCTTATTAGTGCTCCTTTTAATGTGAGAAGGAAGGAATAGTTTTGTGGCAACTTCATCTTGCACGGGCTCAATCAAAGTATAGCCGTTCAGCATTATCACATCATCACCTCTCCTAGCTAAATACATCAACCCGTAAAATACAAGAATGTAAATTTCACCATTAACTTTTATCCATCTAGGGTCAGCATCCCTGAAAGCCTCCGTAAATGCAAAGTAACCAAAGATAACTTTGTCACCTTCTTGGACTTCAAAATCAGTTACCCACTCCATTGACTTTGTAGGATCACTGGGGTTAAAATATGGTTGACCCTCTGGAATTTTCACCACAGTTCCAGTGCAACATGCATTTTTCTCAGGTTCATAGCTTGTATCAATCTGAATTGACAATTTGCCATCTGGACCAGTTACCTCATAAGGTCTGGTTATTTCTTGTCCGTTCCAATCTGGTTTTATTAAAATCCAGTTGAACTTTGGTTTAAAATTTTCTATGCTATCTAAAATCATAACGCTAATGGTATTATATTTTTTCCATCCAAAATTGCAAAAATGTCACAAGCCCTATACATCAATACCTCTTCCCCGTTCTCCTGCAAAACAGTTGCACCTCCGGTTGGGAATATTAACTTCATGCCCTCCTTAATCTGTGGCACGAAACGCCCCACAGAAAGAACAACACCTGTATGCGGCTTCCTTGGCTTCCTAACTATTTGCCCTTCATCATTTGTCTCAAATCCAGAAATTATCCCATTCTGAACCTCTGATACCAAATCGGGTTTTATCAAAACTCGGTTTGATAGTGTGTTAATCTTCTCTTTCATGCGTTGGTCGTATTAATTTTATTGTTTCGTACTGTATGTATTCAAATGCCCCAGAATCAATTTTTTTCTTTATGCTGTCAGCCATGGATCGTTTGTCGGTCCTTGACAACTTATTCCAGGCAACCTCTTCTTCCTTGGTCAGTGGAATAACAACACCCTTGCAGGTGACATTCACCCAATTGTCTGGGTCCTTTTTATTTGCTGCAATTTGAATATTCATATCCTCTGAATACTCTTCGTCAATCTTGGCCCACTCTTGCTTGGTGAGCTTTTTTGCTGGTTGTTTATATGGTTTTTTCATAATTACTCACATTCATGCCACGTTGAAAAACACGAAGGGGCATCTTCTACCGTGTCCTGTTTAAATAAATCGTAATTCCTTCCCCCGTGGGTTGTTTTAGCCCACTCCCTTATTTCAGATACTACTGGCACATACTTATCTGGCTTCCCTGGTAATATTCCTGGGGAAAACCAACTTCTACCTAACGTATCTTCATAGTATTGTAATCTATCCCAAGCCCAATCAGGTAAAACCTGTAGTTGCTTTTTGTTACTGTGGATGCATGGAAAACAGCCAACCCTATTATTTCCTAGTGCGTATAATGGGTTTGGTGGCAGTCCTTTTTCTTCCATCATTTTAAACATGTACTTCTCGGTTTCATAAAGCCACGGCCTCACGTCAAGACAATCAAAATATCCATTCCAATCAAAAGGTTCTTTTGTTGATCTACGCTTTGACTCTTCCCTTCTAACTCCTGTATGCATTACCCATTTATGGTTTGGATAGTTGTTGTGTAAAAATAGCTTGATAGGCCACGGCTTTAACCATTCAGTACAGAACTGAGCTTTTGAACTTGGTGCCCTTCCTTTCCATAGCGATAAATCTAACATGCCATTTCCTGTGGGTTCAATTCCTTTCTTTTCAAGTTTTTTAGAAAAGTCAGCCTTACACATTTCAACTTTTGGTCCTCCGGTCATGTGGTGCATGTTTCGAACATAGTTTACAGTAACAGGGTGTTCGTGCCCTGTGTCGGCAAATACTGGTAAAAAATTATTCCCGTGGTACTCCATCATTAAAAGATATAGAGCAGATGAATCCTTGCCACCGCTAATGCTTGCAATATATAATGTTTCTTGTTCCATTAGAATGGTGCTGGATTAAATGGTTCATCTTTACTTGCAAAAAGGTCAAGTCCTTGCTGCCATGTTGTGTCCTGTGCTTGGGTTAGCTCATGCTGTTCAACTTTATCTGGGTTGTAATGCTTGAACCTACCTAATTTTTTATTGAAAGATTCAATAACTACGATATCTGCGGCACCATGTCTATTCTTCATAATCCATGTTTCCATAATTTCCTCATAGACTTCCTGTGTCATTTCTTGGTCCTTATAGTCAGGGTCCTTCAATTTATCATGGTAATACTTAGCCGGAGAATACAGCATTAAAACTGAATCTGCATCCTGCTCAATTGAACCTGATTCGCGGAGGTCAGAAAGAATTGGCCTTTTGTTGGCCCTTTTCTCTAACTCCCTTGATAATTGGCTCAAAGCCAAAACGGGAACATTCTCGTCTTTTGCAAGCTCCTTTAAACTTTTACTGATATTACTAATCTCCTGCTCCCTATTTGCTTTTACTGCAACATTTGAGTTCATTAACTGCATGTAATCAATTACAACCAATCCAAGTGGACCAATTTTCTTTTTGATTTTCCTAATGGTAGCTTTAACATACATTGGCTTTACACCAGACTTATCAATTATTTCTATTGGTAATTTTAAAAGCTCGATAACTGCATTGTCAATAGCAATTAAATCTTGCTCGGTTAAAGTTCCTAATAAAAATTTATTAGAGTAAACTTCGCTTTCCTCAATGATAAATTTCCTTACCAGCTGTTCAGCTTTCATTTCAAGACTGAAAATTGCCACAGGCTTACCAGTGAGTGCTGCGGCTCTTGCATAAGCCAAACTTCGCGTTGTTTTTCCTATTCCTGGTCTTGCAGCAACAATTATTAAATCTGAATTTCTGAAACCTCCCAAAATTCTATTTAAACTTTCGCTTCCAGTGTTGGCACCAAGTAGGTCAAGATTTTTCTGTGAGGCAATAATTTTGATCCTTTCATTCTCTTCTTTTAGCAACTTTGCCCATTGTGTATATGGACTCACGCCACCAAGAAAATCACGAATAGGCTGCATTTCCTCTTCAAACCTATCCACAGCCTCTTCAAAATCTGTGTCCTCTTCAAATGCCAATTTGGTTATAACACCAGCAATCCTAATCATTTCACGAAGGATGTGCTTTTCCTTAATGATGTAAGCATGTGTTACAATGTTTGCCCCAGATGCAATATTATTGGTAAGTTGGGTAACGTAATACGCACCTCCAACCAATTCTAATTTACCATTTTTACGAAGTTTATTTGTAACTGTTAAAATGTCAATTGGAGTGTTTTCTGTTTTGAGCTCACAGATAGTTTGATAAATTATGCCGTGGTTGTCTTTATAGAAAACCTCTGGCGAAATAATTTCCATCACGCTATCAAATGTACCACTCTCTATCATTAAAGCCCCTAAAACAGCCTCTTCTAAATCTATGGCCTGTGGTGGAAGTTTTGATCCTGATTCTAACAAAAGGGTTCCACGGGTGTTTTTTCTTTTCTGTTCCATGGTACTATCCTTTGTAAATTGCTTTTTGTAAATCAGGTCTATCAGCTTGTTGACCTGCTGGTAAGTTTTTCTTATCAGCAATATCTTTGGCTATCCATTTTCTAACAGTAAGGTTAACGCTAGTATATTTTTTTTCATCTCCCTTGTAATTTTCCATGTTCTCAAGAATATTTTGTAGAGTTGTTTTATCAAATTGAATTACTAACCTTTCACATTCTGCAAAAGAAAGTTGACTAGAAATTTTAGAAACAAAAGGTTTAGTTTCTTTAATCCACTTTTGAAGTGGATGTAAATTCTCTTCTCTTTTATTATCTTCTATTCTATTCTCTTCTCTTCTATTCTCTTCTATTGCCTTTTGATTCGGTTTAATTTCGGTTAACGAAACTAAAGCGTTCGGTTTTATTTCCTTTGTTTTCGGCCTTCCTCCCTTGCTTCCATTTTCAGAATTGACTTTACTTTTATGTTTTCTTGCAAGTAATTGTTCATCTAAAAAAGCTATTTTTATTAACCCATCTGAAACCGAAATTATCCTATCGGTAAGCGAATTAAAAGCGTTCGGTTTATTATATCTTCTTTCAATATCTGATACTAATAAGTCACCATTACGCTGCCAATATAAGGCACAGATATTAATAAATAAACCCTGTGTTTCTAGGTCCTCAAAACAAATGTCACCAGTTAGCCATTCGGAAGTCCAAAATTCAAAATATGGTAGTCCCTTAGCCATGTTAGTCCTCCATTTCTGATATAAGTGAACGTAAATGCTTGGTAAGGCGAATGGCTGTTTTTTTATCCAAGTGCATCACAATATGTGTTGACTTACCTAAACCATTATTCATTCCTATATTTAGTACTAATCTTTTCTTTTCATTAGCAACTTCTGGGGCTATTGAAGCATCACCACTTTCAAAAATCATTCTTATTCCCATTTGCAATTTTATCTGTGTTACGCCACAGATTAGCGTTTAAGGAGAAGCCCTAACCATATCAATAATGGAAAGGGCCTCTCAAAATTATTTCGAAATAACTATTAAACCATGCTGTGAGGTACCTTCTGTTAAATCAGATAAGTACTCCTTCTGTGTGGTAAACTGGCTGTTAAGCTCACGAATAGTAAGCTGGAACAACTCTGTTGACTCTAACCAGAAACGAACAACATTATCATTGATTTCGTAGCAGATATCCACAGTAAATGTTTTTACCTCTGTGCCTTTAAAAATATTTGCAGACAAAGTAAAGTTCTGAATGATATCTGTGGTAACAGTCTTGGTGAAGTTCTCGGCCTTGTTTCCTCTTTTGTCTCCACCTTGCTGAATTTCAATATTAGCTTTTGCTGTGAAGTTACGCAATGCAGCAACTAACATTCCATGGGCATTAGCATGAGCTTCGCCATTGAACATGTCGGCATTGAAATTAACCAACCTTTCCAAATCCTTCAAACCAAATCTGTGGTTTTTGTTGATCTGAAATTCTTGCAATCTTGGGTTTGGCTCCAATTTAGCTTCCACAGTAACACCTCCCTGGTCATGCAAATGTGCTTCGGTGGTTAGTGTAATTGTGAGGGCTGTCTCGTCAATTACCACAACAGCATTTTGCGGATTCACCGGCACCCCTGCTTTTTTTCTGCCAATTACATAATCTACCACGGCACGGATATTACCGCCCATGTAGTACTCTCTTTTTGGGTTAATTGGCTCTGGGGCTTTTCCCTCTAATACCATTAACACTCCTTCTTTTGCTTCTACTTTAATCTCTGATTTCATAAATTATTCTCCTAATTGGTTAGACTTTGAAATAGTACCCATGTTTGGCTCCATGTTTTTTGCGGTAACAGAAAACTTGTCTGTATCAAATATGGACATTTGCTTTTCTTCTGGAAGCAATCTACGGGATGAAACAAAATCCCCATTTTTGTCATAAAACTCCATCACGCCACGTTTTTGGTCCGCAAACATAAACTGCTCACCATTGAGCCACTCACCATTTTGCTTAAGCAAGGTTAAAGCATTTTTCCTCTCTTCCTTTTTCTCTTTCACCTTGGCTTTCCACTCATTCTTAACTTCATCAAACTGGTCCTCTAAGATGGAAAGCTCAATGCTTTTGTTTGCCAGCTCCTTTTCTTGCTGTGATAAATCTTCATCATCAAAGCGTTTGAAATACTGGCCAACTGATACGTTGGTACAATGATTACGCAAAAACTCTTCGCGCAATTGTTTTGGAAGTTCTTTGACTTCCGTAATTAATTCTTGTGTTTTCATATATTTACCCATTAATTAAGGTCATTTTTAAAGTGGGGCACTTCCCCACTAGCCGCACATTCTGTTACGGAGGCACTTTTATAAAGTTTGGCTGGAATATGGGGCTCGAACCCATCATGACAACATAAATTCAAAGCCTAAAAATCGTTAAACCTTAGAATCATTGGTTGCGCCTCACCACCTTGGCTCATTCCAGCTTTTCCGCATACTGTTACCAGCGGTATTGGTCGTACGTCTTTCCGTTCTTGTCAGGCTACGCCCTGTATTGCATTGTCTTTCAAACACAATTGCGAAGGTCCCATGACCGACAGCCACCCTTACCGCTTCGAACGGCTCAGTGGAGAGAAAAGGATTTCAACCTTTTTATAGTTATACTTACGTTACTACCTTTAGTCACGCTTTCGCCTATAAGTTGTGTAAAGGTCTTTCGGACACAACTACGTTCACAGCCGCCAACTCCCCAAATACTATAAAGAACACTCGCCAACCCCAGCAAAACCGCGCCACTCAAAAAACGCCACTTTTTACCACTTTTCGCCAACCCTATCACGCCACGAATACACAGCAAACGGGCGAAGCCCTAATTTTCAAATTTTATCAGGCAAACACGGCACTTTTCCCCTCTTCTGGTCTATCACCAACTTCAACGCCCTTAACTCCTTTCCTAATGCTGCATATTGCTCCCTTTTTATCTCATACCCAAACCTACACCATAGCCTAAAAAACACCCAATACTGCTCTTCCAATCCATCTGCATCACGCTTCTCATTGATCACTATATACGACATCACTTATTCCTCCTTCAATAATACATTCTCTACTCCAAAATATTCACACATACGCATATAATCATCAAAGTTAAATACCGAACTACTATCACCAGTCCGAAACCTCCAAAATTGACTCCTACTCATCCCTATTCCCAAGCAAACATCATTCACCCTCAATTTCCTAGTTTTTATCTCCTTTTCGATAAACTCTACCAGCTCTTTGCTATTTTTTATCTTTACAAACATATCGTTTCGTTCAAATGTGAAACAAATGTAAGTGTTTTATCGGTACCTGTATCTCATTTATGAAACATTTTATCCACACCAATTTCCACATTACCACTTTTACCCTATTTCCCTACAAAAACTTGTTAAGGTGGTTAGTATATTGT